>Ga0206930_1006_pt1 | contig 82559 bp, 81 predicted proteins | sample Alteio_BWOrgHeat_20_FD_152939 | JGI IMG/M metagenome (GOLD analysis project Ga0206930, IMG submission 152939) | Enriched cells from forest soil in Barre Woods Harvard Forest LTER site, Petersham, Massachusetts, United States -... | ecosystem: Environmental > Terrestrial > Soil > Temperate forest >... | reverse complement strand
CATGGGCTTATCACATAACGTTGCCCTACTTCGGCAGCATCACCAATGGTATATTTCCATTTATCAGTAAAATCATTCGCTGCTTTGTCCCAATCGCTTGCACGCATTACAGTATGCCCGCTTGGCATTTGCAGGTTCAAGTCGTTTAGTATTTTTTTAAACTCCTTAGCTGTATATCCATAAAATTTCCGGTCGATATAATTGGCGTGCTCCACGTGGATATAACCCATATCAGACAGCTTTTTAAGTGAGCCCATCGGGTCTTTTCCCATCGCATCGCGAACAGAGTAAAGCTGTAATCCAAGTCGTTCTATTTTTTTAGGCGATGCGAAAAGTTCGTCTGAAAGCAGTGCTGAACCTGCCACAACCAAAGCTGTAGTTTTTATAAAATCTCTGCGTGTAGTATCCATTTTTATAGGTTTTAAGAATTAATTTGGTCTTATTTCTTGTTAATATCATTCATTTTGACTCACCCGGTCTTTGCTTCGCTCGACCACCCTCTCTCCGCCAGGGGCGCAAAGAGGGTTAGTTTTTTTATTTTCGTCACTCCCCTCTTTTCGCTAGCCAGCGGAGAGAGGGGTTGGTGTGAGTCAACTAGTTACCAATCGGAAACACCGGAAACAGCAAACTTGAGTTACTCACAAATGCCAGGTGTTTGCTATCCGGAGCCCATGATGGGGTATTGATAGTGCCCTGGCCTCCATATAAATAAGCTATCACCTTTGACGGGCCTCCGCTTGCCGGCATCACCCTTAAATAAACGTGTTTATAAAAGGGATGGTCGCCAGGCGATACCTCATCCTTCATAAAGGTGATGTACACTATCCATTTGCCATCCGGCGAAACATGCGGGAACCAATTGTCAAAATCATCATTGGTGATCTGTGTTTGCTCGCTGCCGTCGGCCTTCATACGCCAAACCTGCATCAGGCCACTGCGTACTGAATTGAAATAGATGTATTTGCCGTCTGGACTATACTCAGGGCCGTCATCCAGGCCTTTTGCTGTGGTCAGGCGTACTTCGGGGCCGCCACCTGAAGGGATACGGTAAACATCAAACTCGCCATTCCTGTCGCCACAAAACACGATGTATTTACCATCGGGTGACCAGCCATGCATATATGATGGGCCTGTTGGAGTGATTTGCTTCGCTATACCACCACCAATTGGTACCGTAAAACCTAATGAAGCCCCATTCGCACCATTGCCGCTGCTTACTGCAAGCATTTTACCGTCAAATGAGATCACATGGTCGTTATTATTTTTGTTGGCCGCCCCAGTGTTAATCACCGTGGGAGTCAGCGTAGCCAGGTCGAAATTGTAAAGTAAACCTTCGCGGTTATAAATCAGCGATTTGCCGCTTTTTACCCAGTTAGGGGCCTGTAACGAGGTTGGTATCTGGTAAATGATCCTGCTGTTTTGGTTTTCGAGATCGAGGATTTCAATACTGCTGCCGATATAATTCCTGTATGGTACCAGGTTTTTACCTGCAGGCACCACAATGCGCACATTATTAAAGGTGGCTTTTTCGGTTACATCTGCATTGTGCGAGCAGATAAATAAACCCACGTAAACATCATCACCCAAATCGAGGCTATCGATCTTCTCACTCACAAAGGTTTCGCCTTGCTTGGCAACTGACATGGTATAAACGCCGTTTTTTCTTTCCAACTGGATCACATCGTCGGTTGTGGTAATCTTAAATTGCTTTTCGGCAGTAACGCCGCTTACCTTACTCCTGTATTGTAGCGAGGTGAGGCCGTTGCCGTGCACCACAGCGCTAACGTGCTTTGAGTTTGTATCTAACGACGAACGCACCATCCAGCCTATTTTACGGTGCTCCTCAACCCCCTTGCCTACAAAGGCAATATTAGTGCGAAGAATGAAATCGCCTTTCATTTTCTTCCATACATAATGGAACTCATCATGTGTGGCCCAAACATTTGATCCGGAACCCGACAGATGATATTGTTGGAGCTTATCGTCATAAGTGCCGCTGCCCTTATGTTTTACCGGCCCTATGTCTCCCTGATCATCAAAAATACCCAAGGGGCCACTTTGTGCATGAGCACTAAAAATAATCGAGCAAAACAGGAAACAAATAAAACCGGTGTTTAAAATTTTCTTCATCAGGAAGGTGTTTGAGTTACACTATAATTGGGGCTCACTAAATTATAAATAACATTTAAAAAAGCCCTAATACTTTTTTATCAATTTTTTAGAAAATAAAAAGAGCAATTTAAATGTTATGAACCCAGGCTACTTGCTGAAGTTTAATTAATATCATTTAAGTTAATTGTTTATTACATTGATAATTAAATAATTAAATATAAAACATTAACTTACATTATAAGTTGTACTCAAAAGAAAAGTTCCGATCCTTAATACAAAAAGCAATAAACCTTAATCATTAATCAAAGAAATTCATCTCCGAGTTATTAACTAAGGCTTTCCATCTAACATCATCTCTGTAATCCGTTGATATTATTACTAACGGTCAAATACAGAGAAACTAATCAAAACAAAATTAAGGATGGGAAATGTTGCTCACGTTACATTTCAAAAGCCCGCATGAACATCAATATTAGTCAAAAACTCTTTCTATTCGCCTTTATCATACTAACCATCAACGGGATATTAGGCTATGCTGTTTATAAAAGCAACCAAAAAGTGCTTAACTCTGAGCAATGGGTACAGCATACAGAACAGGTCATTTACCAGTCGGCTAATCTCAGTTCAATTGGTAAAGACATGGAAACTGCCCTAAGGTGCTTTGTGGTTACTCGTGACAGCGCCTACCTCGAGCCCTTAAATAATGCCCAAAAAACAGCCTCTGTTAACATCGGGCAACTCAAACAACTTACCCGCGACAATCCCTCGCAGCAACAGCGTATAGATTCGCTTAATTTTTATATACACAAGCTGCCGGACTTTTCATTTAAACCTGTTAAGTTAAAAAGCGAACATAGATTGGCTCCTGTTATTCCCTACACTTCTGCCGGGCAAGATCAATACTATTCCAGTCGTATCAGTCAAATCATCAAGGCCATTCAGTTGGAAGAAGGTACTCTTCTTAAACAACGAAAGCAAACAAACGAACGCAGTGAGAAAGAATTCAACCAGTTCTCGTTGGGTATATTTATTTTGATGACCGGGTTTACTATTCTTTTGGTGATCGTTGCTGGCAAATATCTTTACCAAAATAGAGAAAAGGCAAAACGGGCTGCAGAATTGGTCATAGCTAATCAGGAGCTTTTATTTCAAAATGAAGAAAAGGAAAAGCGCGCGGCGGAGTTAACCGTTGCCAACCTGAAACTTTTGTTTCAAAACGAAGAAAAGGAAAAGCGCGCAGCCGAGTTAACGATTGCCAATGCAGAGCTTTCGTTTCAAAATGAAGAGAAAGAAAAGCGTGCAGCTGAGTTAAAGCTTGCTGAAGCGGTGCGGATAACTATGCTGAACGAACTGATGAAGAGAAATAAGGACCTTGAGCAGTTTGCCTACATCGTTTCTCATAATTTGAGGGCCCCTGTTGCTAATATCATAGGAGCATCAAGTGCTTTAAGTGAAGAAGGATTGAGCACGGATGACAGGGAAATACTCAGCAATGGGATCAGCGTTTCGATTATTAAGCTTGACGAAGTTGTAAAGGATCTTAACCTTATTTTACAGGTGAAAGGCGGAATTAACGAGGTTAAGGAAATAGTGCATTTTCCTGAATTAGTTTATGATATTAAAAACAGTATTAAGAATTTGATCGATGGCGACGATATCGAGATAAGGTACGATTTTTCTGAGATCGATAAGTTTTTAAGCCTTAAGGCGTATTTATACAGCATTTTTTTCAATCTTATTTCAAACAGTGTTAAATACCGGCGACAGGATATTCACAGCATTATTAAGATAAAAAGCCACCTCCGGAAAAATAAGATCGAATTGATCTTTACCGACAACGGGATGGGTATTGATCTTCAAAAAAAAGGCGAGCAGGTTTTTGGCTTGTACAAAAGATTTCATACCAACACAGAAGGCAGGGGAATGGGATTGTTTATGGTAAAAACACAAGTGGAAACACTTGGTGGAAAAATAAGTATTAAGAGTGCAGAAAATAAGGGAACAGAGTTTTTAATTGAATTTGAAATATGAACAGCAGCCTAAAATATATTATTGTGGACGATGATCCATTTAACAATATGCTTTGCAACATGACTTTAAAAAAGACACTTGGAGAAGTAGATACCAAAATATTTACAGCACCAGAGGAGGGGCTTCTATTTATAAAGAATAATTTCGATATTAATTCGGAACATACCGTCCTTTTTCTTGATATTAATATGCCGACACTTACCGGCTGGGATTTTTTAGATCAGTATGAAGATTTTAGCGAGGAAGTAAAAATGCAAATCAGTATTTATTTGGTTTCTTCTTCAATTGATAAACACGACTGGGAGAAGGCAAAAGAGAATAAGTATGTGAAGGATTTTTTAGTAAAACCCATGTTTAGCGACACGATAATTTCAATAGCTGAAAAGGAGTTTTAGAGATGATCATTTTCAGAAATACTTCCTATCTTATTTTTATGTGACAAAAAAAGAGGAATCCTCATCGCATTCCTCTTTTTTAAACATCAGTATGATCTACTAATTTGCCTTTTCCACTTTCTTTATATGTTTGGTCTTGTAGCCGTTGTAGTGCTTGTGCTTATGGAAAGTATTATGCACCTTTTGACCAAATGTAGAAGTTCTTTTCACCTTGTCCTCTTTTTTGACTACCGTTTGTTGAGCGAACGTTGCTACGCTGAAAGTGCATAAAAGTAATAATGCTATTATCTTTTTCATGGTTTTTGTTTGTTTGATATAACAACCGTGCCATAGCAAAAATGTTTTATAATCAGCCATTTATACATATTTACCTTTGATAATAATCTAAAATAAAAATGGCATAATGATTAGCATTAAGATAACCCAAAATATCTGTCAATGGTTTACGAGATGTTGGAATTGGACTTTCTACTCAGAGCAGAAGCTATTTGTTGCTCCGGAAACGGAGTTAATCACGCATACTCCTTATTCAAAGGCAGACTAAAATAGAATTGGCTTCCCTCTCCGGGTACTGAGGTGATCCACAACTTACCGCCATTTAATTCAACAAGTTCCTTGCATAGCAGCAGGCCTATGCCCGTACCATTTTCACCCATTGTGCCAGGTTGCGAAAAGTGCGTCTGAACAAAAAACAACTTACCTATTTCCTCGGCGCTCATTCCCTTACCGTTGTCCTCAACACAAACAATCACCTGACTTTCCTCATATGTGGAGTTAAGCGTAATGCAGCCATTGGTATCCGTAAATTTTATCGCGTTGCTGATCAGGTTACGCAGCACCACTTTGATATGATTTTCGTCGGCCAATACGGATTGCCCTGCTGTAGCGCGGTTTACAAATTCAATATTTTTGCGGTGCAATGCGTGGGTAAATGTCTGCTCCATTTCAACACCAAGCAAAAATATATCCAATCTTGACGAATTGATATTCCTGCCCTTGATGTGATTTCCGGCCCATTCCATTAGATTGGATAAAGTAAGTTCGGCGCCTTTAATTAACGGATTGATGTCTTTCATCAGCCAGTTTACCTCTTCGGTCGACAGGTAATCAGCTTCAAACATTTCGGCAATGTTCTTCAGGTTGGCAAGTGGTGTACGCAGGTCGTGCCCTATAACGGCCAGCAACTTGTCCTTTACCTTATTTATCATCTCAAGGTTGGCTGTTTGCGCTTCTATCAGCTGTTTTTGTTTGATGAGCGCTTCATTTTGCTCATTCAACTGATCACTAAATTGCTTCTTCTGCTTATAAAAATACCAGGTTATCCATAATATGGCTGTTACCACTAAAAGCGATACAATAAGCACAATAATTAATATCCTTTGCGATTTTATCTGAGCCTTGCTCTCCATAGCATTATGCTCAACTGCTGCAATAGCATTCAGCCGGGTGTTTAATGCAAAATAGGATTGTATAAGTTCGGTGTTTTTTGTTTTATCGAAATTGTTTAAGCTGTCCCTGATGTTATTGTATTTTTTTTGAAAGAACAAAGCTTTGGCCATATCTTTTTGCTGTTCATAACTATTGATCAGGGCCCCGTAAGCTTGGGATTCAGCATCAACAACGCCTATGCTGTCGGCGAGGGCGGCGGCCTGCTGGGCATATTGAACAGCTTTATCAAAATCGTGCAGTTGGTTATAGATCAGGGCATATTCCACATAGGTGTGCGCACGTAACCGGTTGTTATGCGTTTTTAAACTCAACTGGTATGCCATATCCGAATAAGGCAGTGCAACATCGCCCTGTTGCTGCTTTGTGTAGATATCGCTCAAACGTGCATATGCAACAGCAGTATTGCTTTTATTCCCGGCTATCCTGTTCAGCAGCAGGGAATGATTGGCGTCCTTAATCGCCTGATCATAATTTTTGGTATTCATGTAAACATATGACCGGCCACTGTAGGCTTCTGCAACGCGACCAGGATCGCCATCGGCCCAGCGTTCTGCTTTATCTAAGTTTTCTAAAGCCTCTTTATAATTTCCAAGATCGGCATAGGTACGGCCCGTTATGTTGTAACAATCGGCAATAAACAAGGGTTTATTTTTGGGAAGGCTCATCAAGGCCCTGTTCAGGTAAAATAATGCAATAGGATAGTATGATTGTGACCAATAAACATACCCTATGTTGAGAAAGCTGCGGCCAATACCTGTCGGATACCGGGCATTTTCTGAAAGTAAGAGTGCCTTCTCCGCTATTTTGCGTGCCGAGTCAGGGTTTTCGAGATAAATATTAAAAGAGATATCATCCAGATGATCAATGGTACTTTGCAGGGATATCCCGGTAGGCTTAGAAGAAGATGGGGGTAACGAAGTTTGGGCAAAGGCGTCCCCGTGCATTAATAGTATTAACACCAACACAGTGAGAAGCTTCATTTCACTTCATACGGTAAAATGGACACTCGGGTTTAATAAACAAGCATATATTTCAATTATGCAATCATACAACGCTCGCCGATAAGCATTTGTTTGCATATTTCCTCATTATCAGGCATTTCTATTTCTTCAACCTCCTGCTTATAATTTTGCTTTATTTGTTTACGGCGGCGTGCCTCAATAAAGCGCCTTACCTGGTTACGGTTTTCAAGTATGAGTCCGGGCACAGGTACTGGGTGGTTGCTTTCATTCTTCGCCACCATGGTGAAATAGCTGGTATTGGTGTGATAAACCTGGTTGGTTTTGATATTTTCGGATACTACCCTTATGCCTACAACGAGCGAGGTTTTGCCAACATAATTTACTGATGCCATCAGAGATACGAGATCCCCCACTTCAACAGGCTGCAAAAAATCAACCGTATCAATTGAGGCCGTCACACAATAATTGCTGGCATGTTTTGCTGCGCATACATAGGCCACCTTATCCATCAGCGACAGTAAAATACCCCCATGTATCTTTCCCCCAAAATTTGAATAGGACGGGATCATCAGTTCGGTTATCACAGTTTCAGAAAAGCTGACGGTTTTATAGTTGGAGGTATTGGGTAAAGTTGACATCAGTTTGGATTTTAAATTAGCAAATTAATATGGTGGCAATTTAATCATTTCAAATTTTTGAATTTACTTTCACATACCTTATATTGGCAAGTCAATATGTTTTTAAAAAATATCCTTCCTGTCATTTTTATCCTTTACATCACCAATTGTTTCGGGCAGGACGTTATTGAAAAGAGTGACCGCCTAACCAGCAAGGTAACTGAAAAATTTTATGTTCTGAAAAGCAATGAGAACATAAGGCACGGCATCTATGAAGCCCTATACAGAAGAAGGACCATCATTGCAAACGGCAATTATTACATGGGCAAAAAAACAGGCAAATGGCTATTCTATGGCCCCAATGGCCTGCCGTTAGAAGTGTTTGATTACGATAAAAATATACTGAGGTACGAGGCCCGTGAAGATACAACATCCGACACCCGCTACCTTGTTGATAAAGAATTATCAGATACCGATAAGGTTACAAAGCCAATAAAGATAGGCGGCCGTTACTATGGCTATCTGCCTTATCTGGGGCTGTATAAAACCCCGCTTGATATTGATGGGTATACAGCTTCATCATTTGTAGCGATAATTGAGCTTCTCGTTAGCCCTATGGGAAGGCTTGCTGATTACAAGGTGCGCGTAGTTTCCACGTTGCTGGAATACGATCAAACAACCCATATGGACGTTAATCTTTTTAGTGAAGAGGACAAAGAGTTTTTTCCTGCCACGTTAAATGGCCAGCCTATATTATCACGCATTATTATTAAATGCCGCTTAACTGACGGGGGCAGCCTTGATTTTTATTAGGGCTATTTTACAATCCCACTAAAACAAAATGTCCAATTCCAAATATCGAAGTATTAAACCTCAACATCCGAAATTGGACATCCACTGGTGCATATCGAATTACATATTCAATAATTCAGTAACTCAATAATTCAATAATTATTAATGGTGATGGTGCCCATCTGCTCCGTGAGCATGGCCATGAGATAATTCTTCCGCATTAGCCGGGCGAACATTTAAGATATTGCCTTTAAAATGCAACTCCTGCCCTGCCATCGGGTGGTTAAGATCTACTATAACTGCATCCTCAGCAACAGACACTACTTGTCCCTGGAAATGATTGCCGTTGTTATCCTGTAAAGGGACTATGCTGCCTATTTCCGGTATTTCGGTGCCTTTGAACATCTCTTTAGGCAAATTTGCTACCGCCTCTTCATCATACTGACCGTAAGCATCTTCGGCCGAAAGGTGAAAGTCATATTGGTCGCCGGTTGAAAGTGTGCTCAAATTCTCCTCGAACTTTGGCAGCATCTGGCCCACTCCGTATAAAAAAGTAAGGGGTTGTTCTTCGGTAGCGCTTTCTACTAAAGCTTCAGTGCCATCTTCCTGGTTTACATACAAATCGTATGTTAATGACACTACATGTTGTGGTTCAATCTTCATTCTGTCTATTTTTTTGATAAGGTTTTAATCTATAATTTGTTTTAATGCGTCTTCGATATTTTCTGCCGGTAATCCGCATGTTTTATCCTTGCAGATAAATATACGGGTAGTATCGGTCAGCTTGTCGAGCAGCAAAGGTAAACTTCCTTTTTTACCGCCCAAGATAATTTTGTTCGGGACGTAATTTTTTTCCATTTGGCCCCTCATTTCATCGCACTTCTCCCCTGTTATAGCCATCTCGTAAACCCCAAATACCTCATTCATCAACAGCATGCACCAGTTTGAGTATGACGAGCCATATTTAGCTATTTGCGGTGCAACATTGCGTAATAATTGAGCTGAGGTCTCCTGGTAATGCTCATTATCAAACAGTAAACCCAATTTCTTCAGATTATTTGCCATAACCGAATTGGATGCCGGCGTAACGCTATCCATAATTTCAGATTTCCGGGCAATCAGCTGTTCATCGTCATCAGCGGTGTAAAAGAAAATGCCATTTATTTCGTCATAATAATGAGTAATGGCCTGGTCTGTTAGCTTTTTTGCCGTATGCAACCATTCTTCGTTAAAAGTGATCTCATATAAGGAGATAAAGGCGTCGCTTACATTGGCATAATCATCAAGGAAAGCCTCACCCCGACCCTCTCCAAGGGAGAGGGAGTCTGTTAAAGTCCTCTCCTTTGGAGAGGATTTAGGTGAGGCTACACGAACCAGTCTCCCATCATCATTTACCAAATTAGCCAAAATAAATTCAGCGTTTTGCAGGGCAAGCTCCAGATATTCCTTCTTATCAAATGCCCGGTAAGCATCACAAATGCCTTTAAGCATCAAACCGTTCCACGAGGCTAATATTTTATAATCCAATCCCGGGCGCACACGCTTGCTACGGGCTTCCAGAATTTTATTACGTGAATTATTGATTTTTGAGCTGAGTTCTTCTACCGTCAGTCCCAGCATCCCGGCTAATTGCTCATCACTTTCCCTCCTGAAGAAAACATTGGTATTTTCTTCTTCCCAATTACCATCATCGGTAACGTGATAATAGATACAAAACAAATCGGCATCATCACCCAGTATTTGTTCGAGCTCACCCTTGGTAAAAGTATAAAATTTGCCTTCTACGCCTTCACTGTCGGCATCCAGTGCCGAATAAAAACCACCATCGGGTGAGGTTAGTTCTCTTTTTATAAAGGTGATAGTCTCATCAACAATTTGGGGATAAAGGGGATCACCGCTCCAGATGTTTGCTTCCGCATACAGACTGACCAATTGTGCATTATCATAAAGCATCTTCTCGAAATGAGGCACATGCCATCGGCCATCGACCGAATAGCGTGCAAATCCTCCGCCGATATGGTCATAAATACCGCCAAAGGCCATCTTATACAGGGTAAGTTTTACCTGTTGCGCCATATCTTCATCCTTCATCAAATGAGCAAAGCGCAATAAAAACTGCCAGTTATTCGGCATTGGGAATTTAGGAGACGAGCCCATTCCGCCTTCCTTTTTATCAAAATAATGTTGCCAGTTACTAACAATCAGTTCCAAATCCTCCTTGCTGTATTCAGGCTGAATATTGACCAGTTCTACCGATTCATACTGGCGGATCCCTTCCGTCAGTTTTACAGCATATTCCTCTGCTTCAGCGGGTTTGGTCTTGTAGAAATCGGCGAGATTAAACAGCAGACTCACCCAATCGTTTTTACGAAAGTAAGTGCCACCATAAATGGGTCTTTGATCGGGCAGGCAGATACAGTTAAGCGGCCAGCCGCCGCGGCCTGTCATTAATTGCACTGCACTCATATATATCTGGTCAACATCGGGCCGCTCTTCCCTGTCAACTTTGATACAAACAAAATACTCGTTCATCACTGCAGCCACTTGTTTGTCCTCAAAGCTTTCGTGTTCCATCACATGGCACCAATGGCAAGCCGAATACCCTATACTTACCAGGATCAACTTATTCTCAGTTTTAGCCTTTTGTAATGCTTCAGCACCCCAGGGATACCAGTCGACCGGGTTATTGGCGTGTTGTAATAAGTAAGGGGAAGAGGAATTAGCGAGATTATTCATAGGAAATTATCAGTTAACAAAATTGCATATTCGATATCAGAAATCTGTAACCCAAGTGTTTGAAAAATGTGCAATTATCACATTTTCAATTTTTAGGAACCTTAAATAATACATCCTCAAATTAATTTGGTTTATTTGCGATCAAATTATCAAAGTCTCAATAATGAACTGTTTCAAAACCAAACATTTGGCTGGTATCAGCCTGATGCTCCTGCTTGCAGTAAATGCATCTGCCCAAACCACTTCCGATTCAATTAAATATGATCACCAGGACCTTTTCGGGCCCATTAACTGGCCGGTTACCGGTGGCGGTACACGGTCTGCAAATGGCAATCCTGGAGCGCACTACTGGCAAAACCGTGCTGATTATACTATACATGCAAGTCTGAACGAGGCCCAGCAGGATACCACTATTAAAGGTGAAGTAACTATAGCATATATTAATAACAGCCCTGATAAACTGGATCATTTATGGTTACAACTGGATCAGAATTTATTTAAACCAGGATCACGAGGTGCGGATGTTACTCCTTATACCGGCGACCGTTTTGACGTAAAGGGATTTGACCGTGGTGGTTATCACATCGCCTCGGTATCTGTGACTTATAATAAGCAAACTTACACCGTAACACCCGTGATTACCGATGCCCGCATGCAGGTACGTTTGCGCACTCCGCTTGGATCAAACGGAGATAAAATACAGGTTAAGGTAAACTACAGCTTTTCCATACCATTTTACGGTGCCGATCGCATGGGCCGCAAAAAGTTTAAAGATGGATATGTTTACGAGATTGCCCAATGGTACCCCCGCATGTGCGTTTATGACGATGTGGAGGGCTGGAACACATTGCCTTACATGGGTCTTGGTGAGTTTTATTGCGAATATGGTGATTTTGATTACTACATCACCGCTCCTGCAAGCATGATAGTTGTTGGCTCCGGCGATCTGCAAAACGGGGCACAGGTGCTTAACGCTACTCAACAATCGCGTTTGGCACAGGCACGTAACAGCGATAAAACCGTAATGATAGTTAAGCCCGAGGAAGTGGGTAAAAACAATGGCGCAACTGGCAGCAAAATCTGGCATTTTAAGATGCTGAATAGCCGCGATGTGTCTTGGGCTGCTTCAAATGCATTTATTTGGGATGCAGCAAGGGTAAATTTTCCATCCGGACGCAAAGGTATTGCCATGTCGACCTACCCTGTTGAAAGTGCCGGAAATGATTCATGGGGGCGCTCAACAGAATATCTTAAATACAGTATGGAGATCTACTCCAAAAAATATTTTGAATATCCGTGGAACTCTGCAGTGAGTGTATCTGGTGTGGCTTTGGGTATGGAATATCCCGGCATTATTTTCTGCTTAAGCAATTTAAAAAACGGCGGCCTTTGGGGTGATGTTACTCATGAAATTGGTCATAACTGGTTCCCGATGATTGTGGGCTCTAATGAGCGCAAATACATGTGGCAGGACGAAGGTTTTAACACCTTTATTAATGAGTATGCCAGCCAGCAATTCAATCATGGCGAATATGATGATACATCGAAGCAGGCCCAAAATATTCTCCGCGCATTCAAAAACAGTAAAGATCCACTGATGACCCCTCCTGAGGCTATCGGTCTGAGAGATTATGGGCAATATTATGTTAAAACTTCTTTAGGTCTTGATATGCTGCGCAATGTAGTGCTTGGTCCTGATCGTTTTGATTATGCCTTTAATGAGTACATCAAGCACTGGGCATTTAAGCACCCGCTACCGTATGATTTCTTCCGCAGCATGAACGATGCTTCGGGTGAGGATCTGAATTGGTTCTGGAAATCGTGGTTCTTCACTACCTGGAAGATCGATCAGGCCATACAGGGTGTGGATTATGTGAAAAATGATCCAACACAGGGCGCACTCATCACCCTGGTAAATAAAGAAAAAATGGCCATGCCTGTTGATCTGCTCATTGTACAGGAAAATGGCACCAGCGAAACCATCCATCTACCTGTAAACATCTGGCAGCGCGGTGGTATTTGGAAATTTAAATATCCATCCAAATCAGCGATTAAAAAGATGGTGCTTGATCCCAATAGGGAATTACCTGATATCGATCTGAAGAATAACGTTTGGAATGGGAAGTGAGGTAAAAAGCTGAAAGGATAAAGGTAAAAGGTTGATTTTACTGATAATAAAAAAGACCGGGTAATTAAAGTACCCGGTCTTTTTTATATCAGGCTAAATTTCAGAGAATATATTAAAGCATGGGGCAATTTTGGATAGCAGCTACATCGGCCGGTAGACAGCATCCGGAAACGCGCATCAGCATTTTTTCCTTTATTAATTGCAGCTCTGCAATTTTACGGTCTATCAATTCTGTTTTTTGGCCGACCAATTCTGATACATAATCGCAGGTGGCCACATTTTCATCCATTAGCTCAAGTAATCCTGATATTTCACTAAGGGTGAATCCAAAATCTTTAAGACTTTGTATACTATTAAGTTTTCTTAATATAGTGTCGGGGTATTCCTTGTAATTATTCTCCCGCCGCTCCCTACGTTTGATTCCAATAAGTCCCAGCTTTTCGTAATACCGGATCGTATCCCTTGAAAAACCTGTTTTTTTTGACAACTCTCCTATCAGCATAAATCTTTCTTAAAATAACCCTTGACAGTGGAGTATACTCCATGGTTTATCTTTGTATTAACAAAATATAATTGAATAAATATCAAAATAAACAAACTATTTAATGTCATGGAAATCAAAAAATCTTTCTTTAAAGGAGTCTTTATTACAGGAGTCGGCTTGTGTGCACTTTGCTGTGCCTTGCCATTTATCGGGATCGCATTGTGCGTGGGATCATTGTCAGTCACTTCCTTTTATCTTGATAAATTAGGGTGGGCATTAATGCTTATTTCCCTGGCTTTTCTTCTATATCGTTATTTTAAAAAGGGGAAGTCAAACACTTGCAGCACAAATTGTACCTGTAGCGATACAAATCAACCTTAATCATTAAATTCAATGAATATCAAAATGAACTTGTGGATCATAACGATGGGAGCTATCTTCCTGTCCTGTAATCAGCCCGCTAAGAAGTCTTTAACAGAAAATTCAAAATCAGATACTGTAGTACATATGAAAACTGCTCAATATGTTCAAAATCAAAAACGAATGGCTATGTTAACGGAACCAAAAACCCCATTCAGTTGCAAGCTTACATCGCCAGAATTACAAAAAAGAAAAAACACAGTACTTGCCAAATTAAAAAACCTGATAGTAGAAAGAATTGAGCTTGAAGATGGATTTACCTATAAATTTAACAATACCGATAAAACGATAGATATGTTAACTGACTTTATAAAGACTGAACGCCAATGCTGCGATTTCTTTAATTTCAGCATGTTTGTTTCCAGGGACCGGTATATCCTGATGAGTATTTCGGGGCAAAAAGGGATTAAGGAATTTATTAAACAGGAACTCGACCTGTAATTACAAAATGTTTTTGCAGGGTCCCTTCAGAGACCCTGCAAAAACAGAATAAATAGCTTCCATCTACTCACTCCTCAACGATTTAGCCGGGTTTATGAGCGCTGCCTTAACAGACTGAAGGCTTACGGTACAAAGCGCAATAAACATCGTAACCATACCCGCGCCATAGAAATACCACCATTTAAGGGGAATACGGTAAGCAAAGTTATCAAGCCAATTTTTAGTGATGAGGTAGCTTAATGGTAAGGCTATGCAAATAGCTATCAATATCATTTTGGTAAATTCAAATGATAACAGCCTAACTATACCAAATACCGTTGAACCCAATACCTTCCTGATCCCGATCTCTTTCAACCGAATTTCGGCAGTGAAGGCTGCCAATCCAAACAAACCAAGGCAGGATATTAATATGGATAAACCTGCAAAATATCGTGACAAAATGGATACCAATCTTTCAGAAGTATACAATGCATCGTAATCCTGGTCCAGGAACTTGTAATTAAAAGGAACATTTGAGTTGAACTTTTTATAAAGCGTTTCCAAACTACCTAACGCCTCTTTTTCCTCACCTTTTTTAATTTTCACAACGATAGTGGCCGCCGTGTAGTCATCAAGCCGGAACTTTATTGGTTCTATTTTTTCATGAAGCGATTGGAAATGAAAGTTCTCCACTACCCCGATGATCTCCGTATTATACTCCTCTCCTTTAATTATTGTCCCGACAGGATCTTTAAGCCCCATTGCCTCAACAGCTGCTTCGTTTAAAATTATTTGTGTAGTATTTATATTAACGCTTTTAGGAATAGATTTTCCTTCTTTCGTGGCAACTCCAGTGTCGCTTAAAGTTATTTGATCATTATGTGAACTGAAGCTTTTAGAAAAAGATCTTCCTTCCTTAACCTTTATTCCAAGGGTTTCAATCATGCCATAATTTACCCCAAACGAACGGACAGGAATCGTCCTGCCATTCCAAACAATGCGGCCCTTTCCCACATACTCATCACCTATCAGGTGACCGATCATACCGGAAGCCGATTCGATTGAAGGTATGTTTTTTATTTCGTTAAGATAGGCCTGGGATGTCTTGGTACCCGTTTCAAAATAGACCACATTATTTTTGTCGAAACCAAGATTCTTGTTTTCGGCATAATCGATTTGCTTATAAATTACCAGCACGCAGACTATAAATATAATAGACAAGCTAAATTGAAAGATCACCAAACCCTTCCTGGTTAGTTTTTCTGCCATTGAATTGATGAACTTTCCCTTTAGCACCATTGAAGGCTTAAAACCTGATAAATACAAGGCCGGGTAACTGCCCGACAAAAGCCCGGTAAACAAAGTAATACCCAAAAGGGCCAAACAAACTTGAATATCGAAATGAAAACGCAGACTTTTTTGTGTGAGTGCATTAAATTGAGGTAACAACAGGGCCACAACTATTATAGCAATTACCAGGGATAGCAAAGTCATTAAAATAGCCTCAAACAGGTACTGCCATATCAGCACTTTTCTTTCTGCCCCAATCGCTTTTTTAATTCCGATCTCCTTTACACGTGTTGCAGCTTTTGCTGTAGAAAGGTTCATGAAGTTAATAGCAGAAATCACCAGTATAAACAGCGCGATCAATGAAAATAGCCTGATATAGTCGATCCTTCCTCCCGCCTGTTTCCCATTTTGATATTTGCCGTAGAGATAATTGTCAGAAAAGCGTTTAAGAAAGTAACTCCGGCTATCATCCTTAGTTTTGCTTTTAATATACCGGCTAAGTTTATTATTAAAACTGTCAACATTTGTTCCCTTTTTTACTGTTAAATAGGTACAATACAGCTCCGTACCCCAGCCATGCCCCATTTGCAGGATGTCTTTAAGATCGTCAAAAGCCAATATAAAATCAAAATGTTCCGAACTGTTTACAGGTACATCCTGGAAAACGCCGGTAACCAGGCATTGTCTTTTTATCCCAACCACATTATAGGCTATTGTTTTTCCAATTACGTTATCAGCCGATCCAAATATTTTTTTGGCTTGACTTTGAGAGAGAACAATGGCATTTTTATTCGACAGCACATTCGATTCACTGCCTTGAACAAGATGATAAGAGAAAATCCTGAAAAAATTCTTGCTGGCAAATTTCCCCACTCCCTGAACCGTTTTCCCATCTCCTGTTAACGTAAATACGGGGAAACACCTATCGGGAGTAGTAACGGCTGCGTATTCTACCTCAGGCATTTCTAACGGGAGCACCTCTGATAACACATGTGGCGTGTTTTTATTAGTTTCAATGCCATTCTCACTTTTATTATTGCTCATTACCTGGTACAGCCGGCTATCATTCGCATGATACTTATCAAAGCTTAGTTCATCATTTACCCACAGGCAGATCAGCAATACACATGCAAGTCCGCAGGACAGGCCGGTAAGATTGATAAGGAAAGTGGTTTTGTGTTTTTTAAAGTTCCTGTAAATAATCAGTATGTTGTGCTTGAACATATGGTTCGATTAAAAATTAACATTTAACGTGATATCCAGACCGTGGGGGCTTCCTTAACAAATCTATAAAATTATTGCTGATGTTTTCCCGCCTGTTCGGCTTCAGCGTTTAGGAAAGATCAAATTCGAACCTGAATGTCAGGAAATCCGAAACTTCAAAATCCTTTCACCTTTATCCTTTCACCTTTCGCCTTAAAAATTTAATTTCGCCCTAACAGAAAAGAGGAAAAAGATTTTGGATTATTTAAAGGGATTAAACCCGGCTCAGCAGGCCGCAGTATTGCAAACCAAGGGGCCGGTGATGATCATAGCGGGTGCAGGTTCGGGGAAGACGAGGGTGATCACTATGCGCGTTGCCCATCTGGTGGCCAGCGGGGTTGATGCCTTTAATATCCTGGTGCTCACCTTCACCAACAAGGCTGCAAAGGAAATGCGCGAGCGTATTATGCATGTAGTTGGCGACGAGGCCAAAAATATATGGATGGGTACCTTCCACTCCGTTTTTGCCAAACTTTTGCGCGTGGAGGCTGATAAGATAGGTTATCCAAATAACTTCACCATTTACGATACAGACGACAGTAAAAGCGTGCTAAGGGCCATCTTAAAAGAAATGGCTTTAGACGACAAGTTGTATAATCCCAATTTTGTGTATAATCGCATATCCGGGTCCAAAAACAATCTCATCGGTTGGGAGGCCTATATGCAAAACGAGCAGATCCAGGCTGATGATTTCTCTACAGGCCGCGGCAAGCTTGGTGAAATATACAAAACCTACGTAAGTCGTTGTTTCCGCGCCGGTGCGATGGATTTTGACGACCTGTTGTTCAAGACCAACGAATTGCTGCGCGATCATCCTTCGGTGTTAAATAAATACCAGCACAAATTCAAATACCTGATGGTGGATGAGTATCAGGACACCAATTTTTCTCAATATCTAATTGTAAAGAAACTGGCAGCAGTTAACGAAAATATCTGTGTGGTAGGTGATGATGCACAGAGCATTTACGCTTTCCGCGGTGCCAATATTCAGAACATTCTCAATTTTGAAAAAGATTACCCTGACCTGAAAATATTCAAGCTGGAGCAAAACTATCGTTCTACCCAGAATATTGTGAACGTAGCAAACAGTATAATTGCCAATAATAAGGAACAGCTCAAAAAAGAAGTGTTCTCCAAAAAAGAGGAAGGTGATAAAATAAAGGTAATGCGTGCCTTCAGCGATAATGAAGAAGGAAAGATAGTGGCCGAGGGCATTATGCAGGAGCGCAGTACCAAAGGAATGAAATGGCATGATTTCGCCATCCTGTATCGCACCAATGCTCAGTCGCGCTCAATGGAGGAGGCTTTGCGCAAGCTAAATATTCCCTATAAGATATACGGAGGCACATCATTTTATCAGCGCAAGGAAATTAAGGATGTGATCGCCTATTTCAGGCTCACCATCAACCCAAATGATGAAGAGGCATTGAAGCGGGTGATCAATTATCCTCGCAGAGGCATAGGCGATACTACGATAGACCGAATCATTCTTAGTGCCGATCAGAATATGATCACGCCCTGGGAGGTAATTGTTAACTCGTCAAGATATTTTGATGGCCGCAGTTCGGCGTCGGTTGGCGTTTTCGCCACCATGATCCAAAGCTTCCAGGTGATCACCAAAAATCTTTCGGCCTACGATGCTGCATTACACATTGCACAGCATTCGGGTCTGTTAAAAGATCTTTACGAGGATAAGTCGGTTGAGGGCCTTAACCGGTATGAGAATATACAGGAACTGTTGAACGGTATAAAGGAATTTTCTGAGCGGGAGGATATTGAGGAAAAAGGCTTGGACGTATTTATGCAAGATGTGGCCCTGCTTACCAATGATGATAAAACTGACGACAAGAATGCCGATACGGTATCATTAATGACCATTCACTCCTCCAAGGGGCTCGAATTCCCGAGTGTAAATGTGGTGGGGCTTGAAGAAAACCTTTTTCCCTCGCAAATGTCGCTTAATTCCCGGAGCGATCTGGAGGAAGAAAGGCGCTTGTTTTATGTGGCAGTTACCCGTGCCGAAAGTAAGCTGACCATCAGCTACGCTACCTCGCGTTTTAAATTTGGCACCTTAATCAGTTGTGAGCCGAGTCGCTTTTTGGATGAAATAGATGCCCGTTATCTTGAACTTGATTTTACAGCCAAACCTGTACCAAGCAGCACTAGCTTTTTTGATGACGAGCGCAACTCCTGGAACAAGCGTAACGATACATTTTCAAAACCCAAACCTGCATCACAGGTAAAAACTACATCCATATTGGCGAAGGCTCATGTACCCACGCCGGGATTTGCTCCATCTGATACCGCCAACCTGCAAGTAGGCATGGAAGTGGAACATGAACGCTTTGGGTTTGGAAAAGTAATAAGCCTGGAAGGCAATAAACCCGATATAAAGGCTACCATATTTTTCAAGGAAATAGGTCAGAAGCAACTGCTCTTAAAATTTGCCAAACTGCGAATTATAATTAACTAATTGTTTATTGCCTTTTTCAACGATCCGGTTATTTAACCCGGTATTTCCAAATACATTAATTCATTTACGTATGGTTAAAAAATTGACCATATTTTTCTGTATCGTAGAATAATTTCCCCGTTACGCATTTGTGAGATTTGCTTTTTATGCAATATAACCGTCATTTGGGCAATAATTAACTGTGGCACGTCCTTTGGAAGTGTAATTGCACCCTAACTATTGAGTATTAACCCCTAACTATTGAGGTACAATTAATTATGAATGATTTAATCAAAAAAACAGCAAACAAATCTGTTGGCAAAAGCATTAGAATTTTGCGTCACCAGCATGGATGGAGCCAGGAAGATATCGCCAGTCGTTTGGGCATTTCAATCCCAGCCTTTTCAAAAATTGAAACCGGCGTTACCGATGTTAACCTTTCACGCCTTGAACAAATAGCAAACATCTATGAGGTTAGTGTAGTTCAATTGCTAACTGTAGATAACGAACAGGCTGAACCGGTACCTTCGCATTTAAATGTTATCCAAAAGAAACTTACAGACCGCGAAACCGAGATCGCAAATTTACAGCGCAAGGTAATTGAGTTGTATGAAGAGCTTCGAAACAAAAGTTCGGTTGCAGTTTAGGTACCGGCTGTTTAGTAAAAACGACAGTTTTTGTTTAATACACCACTTATTCAGACAATAAGTGGTTATACTTATTTTTCTATATTTAAATAAAAAGAAATAATATTAATTGTTATTTTTAAAGATTAAGATTAAATCAAATAACTTTCAAAAAATCTTATAAATCAAGCAAATAAGCATTTTTGGAGTAACAATTGTGGTACATGGATATATCTACTATGTCTATGAATCTGAATTATTTAATTTCCATCCACCAAGATGACCCTTCCAAGAAGGAAGTCATTCACGATCCTGAAAGCAAGCTGAAGGTTAAAGTATTTAATCTAATCAAGTCAACTTTCACTCCGAAGAAAGGTGAAGTACAATTTTTTGTTACAGCCGGTAAAAAAACATTTGCATTCGAGACTGAGGGCTTCAAAAAGCACCGGGAGCTGCTTATTCTACAAATGATCTCCTGGTATTGTGTTTACCTTGGACTATTTGAAGCGCAGATACATTCAACATGGCCGTGATAAAGTCCTGAGTTTTCTGTCTTAAGTTAAGAGTTATAAGGAATTGGAAGCATTGCGCTTAATACCGATAATTAAAAACTTGTTCGCTTAGGATCGTGCAGTATATCCGTCATATCGATGATCTTTTCATCAATATCTGATACACACTTGTCCATCATGGTGATACACTCCTGCTGATCCACCAGGCCTTCTTTTTCAAGATTCATTAATCCTTTAAGTGTAGCAATAGGGCCGCGTATCTGGTGAGACAAGTAGGATGAGTATTCGGAAAGCTTCTTGTTTTTGATTTGCAGGTCGCGCGTACGTTCGTCAATTATTTCTTCAAGATGATGGTTAATGCGGTCAAGATTATCCTTTTGCCTTGAAACCTCGCTGTTCAGCTCAGTAAGCCTGACGTTGGTTTTTGCTTTGCGTTTCACATTACCTACCAGCAGCGCTATAACGATCAGCAATAATCCTGAACCGGATACGGCCCACCAGAATTTAACACGGTCGTTTTTCTGGCGCTCTATGATCAACTCATTTTCGTGTTGTCTTTCCTGCTGATCATGTTGCTCCTGTAATAGACCCAGTCCTGAAGTAGTATTGGTTCTTATCTCTGTACTGTCTCTTTCATATATCTGATGTAAATTAACCAGTGCACTTTGATAATTTTTCCTGTTCAATTCCAGTTGGTATGAAGTGTAGGTAAAATCTGCTTCAAGCTTTGAATCCTTTGTGATTTGCGCATACGCGATACCTTCATCTAAAAAGAGCCTGGCCTGCGGATACATCTTCTTTTCAATATACAATCTTGATAGTGTAAGATCAATACTCCCGATGGAGGTATTCAAATCCCTTGCCTTAGCCTCCTTATTCGCTTGCAACAATAATTCTTCCGCTTTATCAAACTGTTTAAGATCAAAATATAAAAGGCCAATGTCCTGGAGGCAAATGATCATATTAATATGATCGTTCAGTTTTGAAAACAACAACTGGCTTTTATTATAATATTCAAAAGCAAGAGAGAAATTCTTTTTTCTATCGTAAATATTACCAATGTTGACGTAAGCCTTAGCCATTAGATCCGTATCGTTTAGGTTTTGGGCTATTTTCAATCCTTTTTCCAGGAATTCCAACGAAAGGTCATAATCGCTGCTTTTGTATAGGTTACCAATGTTATTGTAAACTTGTGCCTGTCCTTTTACATTTTTAGCCATTTTGTAATACTGCAATGCGTTGAGGTAACTGATCATTGCCTTCTCCATCTGGTTATCGTAGTATTGGCCTATCCCCATTACGCGGTACGATTCGGCTATGCCATTATTATAACCCAGCTTCTTGGCTAAGTCTAAAGCCTGCTCGCCTTTTTGAATAGTTTGTGCATGGTCTGTTAAACGGCTCTTTAATCCCTCCTTCAACAATACATTTACTTGCGACGTGTCCTGACTTAAACCAGTAGAAACATCATCCCCATAAACCTTCATGAAGATCATTAATAGAAAAAATACACTCAGGTAAGCTTTTTTCATTTAAACAGAATTGGGCTTAAAAACAGTTTCAAAGTTGCAAAATTACTATGATAACATCCCTATTACGGAAAAGGTTATCTAAATGATGCATCAAATATTTTTTTCGCAAAATTTTTTATTATAAAAAACATGAGTATATTTGTAAAGGTACTTTAATTAAGGAATGTAATTGACTAATTAATAGGTCATTATATGTCTTTATTTTATCTTGTTTTTTTATTATTTCTATTAGAATATTACAATTTTCATAGAAAAAGGGCTCAAAACCCATAAAAAACGCAATTAAAGATAAAAAACAGGTTTATAATGTTTTATAAAGGTTACATCATCAAGAATAAAGGTATCGCTGTCTATGAGAGATTTTTTCCTGTAATCATTGTCGAAATGATTGAATTTCGTTGCTTTTGATCACTCAAGGCATCGGAGTTTTGTCATCGGAATGTAAAATACAGCAAGCGTCTCTCTTTTTTTATAACTTTAAATAAGAATAATTAACCATTAATACATAACAAATTAACACCATTCCAAAATGAAAAAATTAATCTTCGCTGCTCTTCTTGTTGCAAGCACCGGTGCATTATCAGCATTCACTGTAAAGACTGTTACTGCTGTTAAGCATGATACCGTAGTTTCTGAGAGAAAAGATCAGGGTACAGCTGATGAAAGAAAAGATCAAGGTACTGCTGATGCAAGAGCAAAAAACAGCACCAACGAGAGAAAAGATCAAGGTACTGCTGACTAATCAAAAAATTTAAATTAACCACAATAAATAACCATTTACTAACATTCACATGAAAAAATTAATCTTTGCTGCTCTTCTTGTTGTAAGCACCGGCGCCTTATCAGCATTCACTGTAAAAACTGTTACTGCTGCTAAGCATGACACTGTAGTTTCCGAAAGAAAAGATCAGGGAACTGCTGATGAAAGAAAAGATCAAGGCACCGCTGATGCAAGAGCAAAAAACAATACCAACGAGAGAAAAGATCAAGGTACTGCTGATTAATTAGTATAATTTACTACTTATAAAGCAGCAGCTTACGTTGAGTTGCTTGCACTGGATTACATATGTATTAAATAATAATACATATGTATTGACTGATGGATTAAGATAATAATATCTGAGATTTACTCATCTTGAAAAAACATGATGATGTAAGTTAATGGATGGATTACATCTGTTCAACAACAACATATCGCTTTTAATAATATGGCGATATCTGCACATTTAACATCTACCTGTTAAATACAGCCCTTTCATTTTCCCGCCCATATTACGGCTTATCCAAAGCCTTTTTGATTTTTTAAGCAATATTTTTCGCAAATAAACCGGGGAGTAACATAAAACTTATATTTGCTTCAAATTAATACCGATGCAAAGTATAAAGCAATATGTTGAGCAGAATAAGCAACGTCTTTTAGACGAATTATTTGAGTTGCTGCGGTTCCCTTCCGTTAGCGCCGATCCTAAATACAAACCTGATGTTCTAAAAACTGCGGCATACGTGGCGCAAAAACTGCGCGATGCAGGGGCTGATAAAGTAGAGGTTTGCGAAACAGCAGGTTATCCTATTGTTTACGGCGAGAAGATAGTTGATCCATCAAAACCTACAGTATTGGTTTATGGGCATTATGATGTGCAACCACCGGATCCACTTGAGTTGTGGAAAACCCCTCCATTTGAACCTACTATACGCGATGGCAAAATTTATGCCCGTGGCGCTTGTGATGACAAGGGCCAGTTTTATATGCATGTAAAGGCTTTTGAACTGATGATGCAGAATGGCGGGCTGCCCTGCAACATTAAATTCATGATTGAAGGCGAAGAAGAAGTAGGTTCATCCAATCTGGGTATTTTTGTAAAAGCTAATAAGGCCAGGCTCAAAGCCGATGTGGTGTTGATCTCGGATACTTCTATGATCAGCATGGAAAACCCTTCGCTGGAAACCGGTTTGCGCGGCCTATCTTACCTGGAAGTGGAGGTGACCGGCCCAAATCGTGACCTGCATTCGGGTGTGTACGGCGGTGCCGTGGCTAACCCGGCAACTATTTTGGCGAAAATGATCGCATCTATGCATGATGAAAATAATCATATTACCATCCCCGGCTTTTATAATGATGTGATCGACCTAACTACAGAAGAACGTAAAGCCCTCAATAACGCCCCATACGATGAGGCAGAATATAAAAAGGATCTTGGTGTGGGCGAACTTTGGGGCGAAAAAGGATATACCACCTTTGAACGCACCGGCACCCGCCCTACTCTTGAAGTAAACGGTATTTGGGGTGGTTATACCGGCGAAGGGGCTAAAACAGTATTGCCATCAAAAGCGAGCGCGAAGATCTCCATGCGACTTGTTCCAAATCAGTCGAATGAGAAGATCATGAAACTGTTTACTGATCATTTTATTAAAATTGCACCTGCCAGTGTAAAGGTAAAGGTTACCCCGCATCACGGCGGTGAGCCTGCTGTTACCCCAACAGATAGCATAGCCTATAAAGCTGCACAAAAAGCTATTACGGAATCATTTGGCAAGGAACCTATACCAACCCGCGGAGGTGGCAGCATTCCTATTGTGGCCTTATTTGAAGCTGAACTGGGACTAAAAACAGTCCTGATGGGTTTTGGACTCGATAGCGATGCGCTGCACTCGCCAAATGAGAAATATGATATTTTTAATTATTACAAAGGGATTGAAACCATTCCGCTATTTCATAAGTATTTTGCGGAGTTGAGTAAATAGTTCATGGTTCATAGATCATAGCAAAAATAGCAATGAGCTATGAACCAATCTATATGCTAAAATGCTCACAATCCTCCAAGAAAGTCTCATCAGCATCGGCACCAATGCCTGGCGTATCATCAATATTTAAAAAATAACCATCGTAGATGACCCCACCTTTACAAGGATCAATAAGGTGGCCCAGCATACAGGTGTCCATATCATAAAACTTTATGTTTGGGCTGGAATATACAAAATGCAGCTTAGCACTTAGTGCGATCCGGCTTTCCAGCATCCCTCCCATCATACAGGGAACGTTTTTTTCAGCGGCTAAGTCATGAATTTTCTTCGCCTCAAAAATCCCGCCTGATTTTGCCAGTTTGATGTTTATATAATCGCAGGAATTACTGTTGATCTGCTTGCGGGCATCATGATGATTGTATATACTCTCGTCAGCCATGATCTTTACGGGCGATAGCTTTTTCAATTCCGGCAGCCGGTCATCATACCAGGTGCGTATAGGTTGTTCACAAAATTCAATGTCAAATTCGCCCATAGCCTGCAGCGCGAGAACAGCATCGTCAAAACTCCACCCCTGGTTAGCGTCAATCCTGATTTTCATTTCATTGCCAACGGATTGACGAATCTGCTTTACCCGCTCCACATCACTTTTTGCGTCTTTCCCCAGTTTTACTTTTAATATTGTCGCTCCTTTTTGCTTAAATTCCTTGGCTTTTTGAGCCATTACGCCCGGTTCAGCTATGCCGATGGTGATATCAGTTTCTACCTTTTTCCTGCTTCCACCCAAAAATTGATATAAGGGCAATCCTGCATTTTTTGCTGCAATATCATACAAAGCCATATCAAACGCGCTTTTTATGGTGCTGTTGCCTGCTGCAAAATCATGCAATTGCTGTAATCGGCCTGGGATATCTAAAGCATCTTTATCCTTCCATAACCGGGCAAACTCCCGCGCCATTACCAGGCAAGTATCTTGTGTTTCACCTACGATCATCGGGAAAGCGGAACACTCTCCCACTCCATAAAAACCCGTATTAGTATGCACGCGGATAAAAACGTTTTGGGCATGATCCATTGTGCCTGTAGCAATGGTAAAAGGCACCATCGGGATGCTGAAGCGGTAAATATCGATATGGGTTATTGTTAGCTGTTGCAATGTTGTAAATATAAAATGCTGTACACAATAATAATCATTAATACCAAATGACCAATGACAGATGACTAATGACAAATAATTTGCACATTAATGTAATTGCTGTATATTTGTGCTACTTCAAATACTATTCAACTTTAGCCGCCCTTACGGGATCTGCGCTAATTTTAATTAATATTCACTTTCATTAAAACATTGATATGGCTTTAGATACAACGCCGCAATTTGATTATAATTCAACACGGAATAAATTAATCCTGTCTGAATATGGCCGAAACGTACAAAATATGGTAAAATATATTGTTGCGCTGCCCACCAAGGAAGAACGTAACCGTTACGCGCAGGTAGTAATAGACCTGATGGGCTTCCTGAACCCCCACCTGAGGGATGTTGCCGATTTTAAACACAAACTTTGGGATCACCTGCACATTATCTCTGATTTTCAGATCGATGTCGATTCTCCATATCCTAAACCAGAACTGGAGGCTATTCATCTAAAACCGGAACCGTTAAAATATCCGCATCAGCGCATCAGGTATAAGCACTATGGTAAAACCATCGAACTGATGATGGAAAAGGCCAAATCCATTGAGGAGCCCGACCGCAAGCAACATATGGTACAGGCCATCGCTAATTTTATGAAGATGGCCTATGTGCAATGGAACAAAGACTCAGTAGCTGACGAAACTATATTGGCGGATCTTCGTGCTATGTCTGGCGGTCAGTTAAAATTGGAAGAAAACGTAAATCTTGCCCGTGTTGAATACCGTGCTGCCCAGCATAACAGTCAAAATACGAGCAGAGGGCGTACCAACAACAACCAAAACAATCGTGGTGGCAGTGGTGGACCTAGAAATAATAACAATCCCCGCAATAACAACAATCAAAATAACCGTAACCGCAACAATGGTGGCGGCGGTGGTACACGGAAATATTAATTTAATTCATAGTACATAGATGATAGTTCATGGTAAATGAACTATTATTTATAATCTTTGCGTCGGGAAATAGTGTGTTCGGTTTGTCTATGAACTATGAATCATCAACTATGAACTTCCCATAAACCATCGACTAAAGCAAACTATGAATAATGCATTTGTAATACAAGGCGGGAAGCCTTTAAAGGGCGAGATCATTCCGCAAGGTGCAAAGAACGAAGCCTTACAGGTGCTTTCGGCTGTATTGCTAACGAACGAAAAAGTAACTATCAGCAATATTCCGGATATAAAGGATGTAAATAAGCTCATCGAGCTACTTGGCGATATGGGCGTGATCGTTAAACAGCTCGCCCCTGATACTTACAGTTTCGAAGCGAAAGATATCGACCTGAATTTTTTCCAGTCTGAAGCATTCAAAACAAAAGGTGGTGGACTTCGTGGTTCCATCATGATCGTTGGTCCTCTGCTTGCGCGCTTTGGCAAGGCCTCAATACCAAAACCTGGCGGTGATAAAATAGGCCGCCGTCGTTTGGATACCCACTTTTTGGGGTTCGAAAAGTTAGGCGCTAAATTTAATTACAATCCCGAGGACGGCTTTTTTAACGTTGACGCCTCCAACCTGCAGGGTACCTATATTTTGCTCGATGAAGCTTCGGTAACAGGTACGGCAAATGTGGTAATGGCAGCAGTACTTTCTAAAGGTACAACTACCATTTATAACGCTGCCTGTGAGCCTTATTTGCAGCAATTATGTAAAATGTTGAATCGTATGGGCGCTAAAATAAGCGGCATCGGTTCAAATTTACTGACCATCGAGGGTGTAACCGGCTTACACGGAACTGAACACCGGTTATTGCCTGATATGATCGAGATCGGGTCATTCATTGGCCTGGCAGCTATGACGGGTTCTGAAATCACCATAAAGGATGTGCATTATGACGAATTGGGCATTATTCCCGATACTTTCAGGCGCCTGGGCATCAGGTTGGAGCGCAAAGGTGATGATATTTATATCCCGGCTCAAAGTCACTATGAAATAGAGACCTTTATTGATGGCTCCATCATGACCATTGCCGACGCTCCCTGGCCGGGCTTTACTCCCGACCTGCTGAGCATCGTTTTGGTAGTAGCTATACAGGCAAAAGGCTCTGTACTGATACATCAGAAAATGTTTGAAAGCCGCTTATTCTTTGTGGATAAGTTATTGGATATGGGTGCACAGATCATCCTTTGCGACCCGCATCGGGCTACGGTTATAGGGCTTGACAAACAAGTACAATTGAGAGGCATTTCGATGACTTCGCCTGATATCAGGGCCGGTGTCTCTTTACTAATAGCCGCATTATCGGCACAAGGAAAATCAACCATATACAATATTGAACAGATAGAACGGGGTTATCAGCACATTGATGACCGGTTAAGAGCGCTTGGGGCAGATATTGTGAGAATATAGCGCGTTGCTTTATTTCGAATATCGAATTTTCAATTTCAAATTTAAGATGATAAAATACTAAATTCGAAATTGAAAATTCGAAATCCGAAATTGAAAATATATCTTTAGCAAAACCCCTGCAACTTGCATAGCTACAAAAACAACAGATCGAAATATTCAATCTTCATATTAATCTTTGTTGCTATCAAAATAGGTTTAAACCTATTGGCCATATCGCATTTTGGTTTTCACCGTGATGAGTTGCTACACCTGGCATTGGGCGATCATTTGGATTGGGGTTATAAGGAGGTTCCGCCATTTATCGCACTACTTGCTAAAATATCTACCGCTGTTTTCGGAGATTCTGTTTTTGCTGCACGGATATTCAGCACACTTTTTAGTGGCTTAATCATCTGGTTTACAGGGCTGATAGTAGTTGAATTAGGCGGACGAAAATTTGCCATCACTTTAGCTTCCCTGGCACTCATATTCTCACCGGCATTTGCAGCAAGCGGCTACCTTTTCCAACCCGTGGTGTTTGATCAGCTATGGTGGGTGCTAACGGTTTATCTTCTCATTAAATATCTCAACACGTCGCTGCCAAAATATATTTACTTGTTGGGCGTGGTAATTGGTGTGGGCTTGTTAACCAAATATACGATGGCTTTTTTTGCCGTCGCGTTAATTTTAGGGTTGCTGTTCACTAAACAACGTAAGGTATTGTGGAACAGACATATTCTTGGGGCAGCACTTGTAGCTATACTGATATTTTTACCAAATGTGATCTGGCAGTTTCAGCATCATTTACCGGTTATTACCCACATGAAAACGTTGCGATCTACGCAACTGGACTATATCAAGCCATCGGATTTCATTAAGCAACAGTTGGTAGTAAACGGAATTGCACTGTTTGTATGGCTTGTTGGTTTTGGATTCTTATTGTTCTCTCCAAGACTGCGCAAGTTCCAATTCCTGGGATTTGCCTATATTTTGATATTCATTTTTTTACTCGAAATGAGTGGCAAAGTCTATTACATCTTCGGCGCATACCCAATGCTATTTGCTGCCGGAGGATATGGTTTCGAAAGGTGGTTAAAGGCAAGGGCCTATGTGCTTCGCACGGCCGTCGTTCTGCTTTTTATATTACCAAATTTGTTATTGTTCCCTTTCGTTCTTCCGTTTCTGTCGCTGGGGCAAACCATTTCGGTATTTAATTATGCTAAGAAAAATCTTCCATTCCTGAATTTCGTCACTACATGGGAGGATCATAAAACGCATCCGCTAACACAAGATTACGCTGATATGCTGGGCTGGGATGAGATGGCCGCAAAGGTGGCAAAAGCTTATAATAGCCTTACGCCAGAGCAACAAAAGCAAACACAAATTTATGCCGATAATTATGGCGAAGCCGGTGCTATACATCATTTTGGCAAGCAATACCATCTGCCTGAAGTTGCCAGCCTGAGCAGCAGCTTTACCTTATGGGCACCCGATAATTTAAATGCACATTACATTATTTATGTGGATGACGATAATGGGGGGAATATCAAAAAGTTGAGTCCTTTTATTGAAAGCTACACCAAAATCGGCGAGGTTGAATTTCCATATGCGAGGGAAAAGGGAACAGGGATTTACCTGCTGATCAACCCAAAACAGCCACTCAACGATATCTATCAAAAGGAATTGGCTAAGAAAAGGCTGGAGTGATGTTTTGATGTGCAGATTTCAGATGTGCGGATGTGCAAATTATGTTTGATGCATATGATAAAACCAAAAAATAGTTCTATGACGTTTTGTGTGGTAAACCTTATATAGTCCGCATTGCGGACGGAATATTTTGTAACCATGGGTTTTAACCCATGGCAAGCAAATCAAAAAGGCAATAGTCCGCATAGCGGACGGCACATATCTTGCCGGTAAAGGTTAGTTCGATATATTATATGGGCCGAACTTACAGTTCTTATCATTACTCATTACATCTTTCAACGTCCGCCAGCTGGCGGACGTTGTTACAATATCGGCCGGGGCTATGCCCCTTGTTGTTCTTATTAATAAAATAATCATAATCCTGCCCCATACAAAACGTCATAGAACCAAAAAATTAGCTATTTTAAAAGTATAGAAATAAATATTTTTGCAAATATGCGCGGACTTAAAACCATCATCTTCCTCTTTATCTCCAACACCTTTATGACGTTTGCCTGGTATGGGCATCTAAAATTCAAGGACTATTCCTGGGGGAAAAATCTGGGGCTGCTTGCTATTATATTGATCAGTTGGGGATTGGCATTTTTTGAATATCTATTCCAGGTGCCTGCAAACCGGGCCGGGTTTAAGGAGGATGGCGGCCCGTTTAGCCTTGTTCAGCTTAAAACTATTCAGGAAGCCATTACCCTTACGGTTTTTATGGCTTTTACCATTATATTCTTCAAAACAGAAAAGCTGGCCTGGAACCATTTGGTAGGCTTTGGACTGATTGTATTAGCAGTGTTCGTAATATTTAAAAAATGGTGATGCTTTTTAATCAAACAAGCCCTTTTCCCGCTCAATAAATTGCGGGCGGTGCAATTCCAAATTAAGTGCTTTATTCAGCTTTTCAGCCACATAATCACTCAGCTCGGGCGAGTAACGTTCATCATGTTGATGCATAAAAAACCACACTGACTGCAACCCCATTTGCTCCCATTGCTTAATGCGCTCAACCCATGCATCTACCCTGGTATAATCAGTCTTGTCGAGGCTATTACCCACAAAACGGATAAAAGCATGCGGTGTAGGCAGTTCCATATGCACGCAATCTCTGCGTCCTGAGGCATCGGTGATCACGGCTCCAATATTCAATTGATGCAGCATATTAAATAAAGCCTCACGCGTTTCCTTTACAGCGAACCAGTCTTTATGCCGTACTTCCAGGAAAACAGGAATATCTGTAGGCAAATGCTCAAGGTAAGCCCTTAGTTCGGGCAAACTCTTCGGGGTAAAATTATCACCCACCTGCAAAAACAGCGGACCAAGCTGATCGCCGAAGGCAAGGATACCGTTATAAAATTGAGTGGTTAATTCTTCAGCATTCTTCAAACGCCTGATGTGACTGATGTTTTGTGCGAATTTTGGGCAGAATTTAAAGCCGGGATTGGTTTCGGCCTTTGCCTTCCACTTGCCGATTGTTTCGGGGCCATAAACCTGGTAAAAGGTGGCATTCAGTTCGATGCAATCGAAATGCTTTACATATTCATCCAAAAAATTAGCTTCCTTGGTTTTAGGGGGATATATCTTGCCCAACCATTCCTTCCTACCCCATTTGGCACAGCCTAAATGCACTTTTAAAGGTCCTGAGCCTTTAGCAGCTTTAAGTGTAGCTGCGGTTAATTCAGGATCTGGTGGAAAGGAAAAATCCACTTGTGTCAATAATTCATGATCTACACGGCCAAATTCCATAGTTTATTTTTTGAATGGTTACCAATTATCCTCATCTGCCTCAATTTCCTTAATGATCCTCAATGCTTGAACCCGTGTGGTGTGATATCTGCCGAGGATATAATCGACATAACTGTCCTTATTGATCAGGTTGTAATAGACCGGCTGTTTCATCAATTGTTGTATGTTGCTGCCATTTTTGGTAACCACAAGGTTATGGTCGGTAAAATCACCGATCTTAACTTTAATGTTACTAAAATAGTCTGTTGCCTGGATTAACGAGGGGATACTTGTTTGATAAAGATTCACAATATCAGCCTGCAGGTTTTTATTCTCTATAACATCAAGCTTACCCGAGGCCTTTAATGCCTCATACCGGCTGTTGGCAGGCACAAATCCTATGGTATTGTACAAAAAGCCGACCCATTTATTAGCTGTATCGGTGTTGAGCACCACATCTTTTTCATACGCTTGCCTATAAAATTTGAAGGCTTTACTCATTTTGGTATAGGAAATGGAATCAGTTTTGAGCTGCACCTCATCCCCTTTCAAATCAGTTAATAGATTAGTCAGAAAATTATGTTCCAATTTTCTTTCCTGCTGACCTTCGCGCCAGCGCTCAACCAATAACGAAAGTGTTATGGCAAACACAATGATGAGTATTTCCAGACCTATATCGGCAGCTTTATTCCGCCAGTGCCCCTTTTTCTTTGCTATTTGCAATAAATTGCGGGTATGTTTTACAACTTCGAGTTCTGACATAATTTTGCATAAAAATACTAATGCAAAGCGGAACTGGAAATAGTGATGTGAAAAAGAGTTGTATTGGTTGTAAAGGTTGTATTAGTTGAAGTTGTTGGAATTTATATATCAAATAGAAACGAATACCTCTACAACCAATACAATCACTTCAACTTTTCCAATAAAGAATATTTGACGATTTGTAACCACTTCAACTAATACAACCAATACAACATCTCCAACTAACTATAAATTCATGCCGCCTGATGCTTCAATCCGTTGGGCATTTATCCAACGGGCATCTTCGGTGCATAAAAAGGCGATCACGCCACCTATATCGTCAGGTACGCCCGGACGGCCCAGGGCGGTTATATTCGATATACGTTCTTTAAAGTCGGGATGTGAGTTAAAGGCGCGTTCTGTAAAGTCGGTTTCAATAATGCCCGGTGCCACCATATTTGCTGCGATACCTCTTGAACCCAGTTCCTTCGCCAAATATTTGGTAAATACCTCAATGGCCCCCTTCATAGATGCATACGCCGCATAGCCGGGTGTTGCAAAGCGGGTTAAACCGGTTGACAGGTTAATGATCCTGCCGCCATCAGCAATAATTGGCAATAACTTTTGAGTCAAGAAGTAAACACCTTTGAAATGTATGTTGAATAAGTTATCAAAATCCTCCTCAGTAGTTTTGGCGAAGGGTGAAGCCGCATCAATACCAGCGTTGTTCACCAGAAAATCAAAATGCTCCCTGCCCCATTTTCCCTTTAAGGTTGATGTCAATTGCTGCGCAAATGCATCGAATCCTTTTACTATTCCTGTATCCAGTTGCAGGGCTGCAGCTTTTTGCCCGCGCTTTTCAATTTCGGCCACAACGGCTTCGGCTTCTTCTTTTTTGCTGCGGTAGGTGATGATCACATCTATACCCTTTTGCGCCATATGCATGGCTGTATTCTTCCCCAATCCACGACTTCCGCCTGTAATTAGTGCTATTTTATTTATCTGTTCCATTTTAATTTTAATTTATGGAACAAAGGTATCCCCAAAAAAGATTTCAATTATGGTGAGCACTTCAGATTAAATGGTGACAATTTCCGTTTTTGGTCATTCGTCATTGGTCATTATGGCTGCGCCGTCATTGGTTTTTAGATATCAGCAAAGCCCAATGACTAATGACGCGAAGCAAATGACTAATGACTAACCGTTTCAGCAAAAGCTTGTTCGCGGTATTGCTTTGGGGTGATGCCCTCGAAGCGCTTGAAGAATTTTGTGAAATTGGATGGGTCGAAGGTTAATTTCCTGGCGATTTCGGCAATTGGCATATTGGTTTCGGTCAGCATTCTCTTTACAATATCCATTATCCTGGCTTCAAAAAAATCGCATGGTGATTTGCCTGTAGCAAACTTGATGGTATTACTTAAATGAGTTGGATGAATATGCATTACATCAGCAACATCCCTTATCTCATACATATCCAGCGCCTTCTCTGCTAAAATATCAGCCAGGTGCTGGTCGATCACCTTTAAAAAATCGGCGGTTATCTCATGCTGACGGGCTAATATCCTTTTTGGCGGCTTGGTTACCATGAAACAAATTTACGCAAATAAATCCTTTCTGAACTTTGGTGCTACCCTCTTCTTGGAAGCCTGCTCATACGCATAGCCCAAAGTAATAATACCCGCCTCATCATAAGCGGTACTGATAAACGACAAGCCAACAGGCAAATCGTTAGATGCACCCATTGGAACGGTAATATGCGGGTAGCCCGCCATAGCAGCCGGGCCTGCGAATCCAAAACCATTATCATAGTCGCCGTTCACGAGGTCTATGCAGCAGGCAAAGCCGTTTGTCGGGGCGGCAATGGCATCCAATTTATTGTACCTTAAGAGTTTATCAATAGCGTTGCGGGTTACAGTGGTAGTAGTTTTTACAGCATCGAGATATTCTTTGCTATCCAATCCGCCTTTTTTATCTGCAAGTTCCAGGGTTTCCTGTTTAAAAAACGGCATGGCAGCAGCTTCATTCTGCTTGTTAAAGGCTATCACATCTGCCAGGGTCTTCATTTTTGAGTTGGCCTTGCTTAAGTATTGATTCACTCCATCCTTAAATTCATAAAGCAACACGGTGAATTCAGCTTTCCCGGCATCCTTTATTTGCTTATACAACTCTACTTCAACTATCGTAGCGCCCTTGCTTTTTAAAACCGCTATCGCATCCTGAAACAGCTTATCCATACCAGGGCTAACTTTTAGTCCGTCCTTTTCTACGCCTATGCGTTTGCCCTGCAAGCCATTGGCATCCAAAAATTTGGTGTAATCAGCCTTTATCTTGCCCCGGTTTGACGCTGTGTAAATATCCTGCGTATCTTCTCCGGCAAGTGCGCCCAATAAGATCGCCGCATCCTTTACGGTGCGTGCCATCGGCCCAGCGGTATCCTGGGTTTTGGATATTGGGATGATACCGGAACGGCTCCACAAGCCTACTGTTGGTTTGATGCCTACCAATCCGTTAATTGATGATGGCGAAACAATAGAACCGTCGGTTTCCGTCCCAATAGCAATGGCGCATAAATTAGCAGCTGCTGCCGAGCCTGAACCCGCACTTGACCCGCTTGGATTTCTATCCAGAATATAAGGACATTTGGTTTGCCCGCCTCTGCTGCTCCATGCGCTTGTAGAATGCGTCGACCTGAAATTGGCCCATTCACTTAAATTGGTTTTGCCTAACAACACTGCACCTGCCTCACGTAATTTTTTTACGATAAAGGCATCATCCTTCACCACATTGCCTATTAAAGCGCTTGCCCCGGCAGTGGTCATCATTTTATCGCCTGTGTTAATATTATCCTTTATCAATACAGGGATGCCGTGCAGCGGCCCGCGTATCTTGCCGCTTGCACGTTCCTTATCCATCGCATCAGCAATACTTAATGCATCGGGATTTAGTTGTATTATTGAATTCAACTTCGGCCCCGCCTTATCAATCGCATCAATGCGCTTCAGATACAGTTCGGTTATCGACCGGGAAGTGTATTCCTTACTTTGCATTTTTTGCTGCAAGGTGTCGATAGTCACTTCGTTCAGTTCGAACTGATCAGCGACATCAGCATTAGCTGTATCCTGCTCCTTTTTTTCTCCGGAAAATAAATTACATGATGAACTAACCAATGCTGTGGCAGCCAGCCCGGCTACCGAACCAGCCTTTAAAAAACTTCTTCTTTGCATGATGTATAATTGGATAAAGCGCGCTACAAGTAAAGCAATTTTCAGTACTTAAACAATACTGTCATTACTATGTTACAGGTTGCCTTTACGGTAAGATTTATATAGCCATCATTTGTAAAATTACCTTCAGTAACAGGAGCCATACTCATACTTACGGAAAAACCCTTACTTTTGCTGACCGGGTATTCGCCCCGCATCTATGACTGAAATAAATACACTACATACGCAGGCTGTTGAACTGTTACAGCAATTAATTGCCATCCCATCATTCAGTAAAGAGGAAAATCTGACTGCCGATCTGATCGAGAAATTTTTGAATAACAACGGGGTAAAAACCCATCGCAAGCTAAATAATATCTGGACCTGGAACAAGCATTTTGATGCCGATAAACCTACTATTTTGCTCAATTCGCATCATGATACGGTAAAACCCAATTCGGGCTATACCCGTGATCCTTATGATGCAAAAATTGAAGATGGTAAACTCTTTGGCCTGGGTAGTAATGATGCAGGTGGTTGTTTGGTATCATTGATCCATGTATTTCTATATTTTTATGACCAGGAAGGGTTGAAATATAATTTCTGTTTGGCAACTACCGCGGAAGAAGAGATATCGGGTATGAACGGCCTTGAGTTAATTATCCCAGACCTCGGCAAACTGGATTTTGGTATTGTTGGCGAACCTACGCAAATGCAATTGGCTATTGCCGAACGCGGTTTGATGGTATTAGATTGCGTGGCGCATGGCAAGGCCGGGCATGCTGCACGTGAGGAAGGCGAAAACGCCATTTATAAAGCACTTGCTGATATCGAATGGTTCCGAACTTACCGCTTTCCAAAGGAATCAGAAGTTTTTGGGCCGATAAAAATGTCGGTCACCATTATCAATGCCGGTTCCCAGCATAATGTAGTACCTGCAAGCTGCACATTTACTGTTGATGTGCGGGTAACCGATGCTTATAGGAATGAGGAAGTATTAGAGATCATCCGTCAGCATGTAAATTGTGATGTTACACCTCGTTCCATCCGTTTAAAGCCATCAAAAATTGATAAAGAGCATCCCATTGTGCAGGCAGGTATCAAATTAGGGCGAATTACCTATGGCTCACCTACCACTTCCGATCAATCCTTATTAGATATACCATCGCTTAAAATCGGTCCTGGTGATTCGGCGCGTTCACATACGGCGGATGAGTTTGTTTATATTGATGAGATAAAAGAAGGGATTGAATTGTATATGAAAATGTTGGAAAGTATTGTTTGATTAAGGATTCAGACCAATGATCGAAATAAATCTCACTCCTTTTCCTGAGCTGATTACGCCACGTTTATTGTTAAGGCAATTACATCAGGGTGATGCAGAAGAAATATTTCAGCTTCGATCGGATGAGAAGGTGAATGAATTCGTCGACAGGCAAAGGGCAACTTCAATTGAGGATGCGAGAAGTTTTATCGATAAGATAATTGCTAATCAGCATAATGGCGTGGGGATCATGTGGGCCCTCACACTCAAAGGTGATCCAAAACTGATTGGCGCTATTGTATTCTGGAATTTTATTAAGGAAAAGGATGAGGTTGAAGTAGGCTATGAATTATTGCCCGAACACCATGGTAAAGGAATAATGCAGGAAGCATTGTTAAAAGTGATTGGATATGGATTCGAAATACTCAAGCTTAAAACCATCGGGGCTTGCCCTAAAGCAGCAAATCTGCCATCAATAAATCTTTTAGAAAAATGCGGTTTTGTGGAAACAGCCTCTGCCGAAGATGGCTATTTGGCCTACAGATTGGATTCTCCCCTATAATTTTACTGCGATTAATCCCATATTTGCAGTATGAGCAAACTCTGGCAAAAAACCACAAACGTAAATGAACTGGTAGAGAATTTTACCGTAGGCCGCGACCGTGAGTTTGACGAGCAGATGGCCGCCTTTGATGTGCTCGGCTCGCTTGCCCATACCCGCATGCTGCAAAGCATAGGCCTGATGGATGCGGCTGATCTTGAACTAGTCCAAAAGGAACTAAAATCGATCTACAAAGATATACAAGCGGGCAATTTCAGCATTGAAGCCGGGGTTGAAGATGTGCATTCGCAAGTTGAACTGTTGCTCACGCAGCGTATTGGTGATGCAGGCAAAAAAATCCACAGCGGCCGCTCGCGTAACGATCAGGTGCTGGTTGATCTGAAATTATTCTTCAGGCACCAGTTACAGGAAGTGGTTAAGGAAACCGAAAGCCTGTTTCGCTTGCTGGTCGAATTAAGTGAAAAACATAAATCAGTGTTATTGCCGGGCTATACCCATTTGCAGGTAGCTATGCCTTCATCATTCGGATTATGGTTTGGCGCTTATGCCGAAAGTTTGGCAGATGACCTGGAAGTAGTTTTAGCCGCGTATAAGATCACAAACAAAAACCCATTGGGTTCTGCTGCTGGCTATGGTTCGTCATTCCCGCTTAACCGCGCATTGACCACCGAATTACTTGGTTTTGATAGCCTGAATTATAATGTGGTTTACGCTCAAATGGGGCGTGGTAAAACCGAACGAATTATTGCTCAAGCCATATCAAACATAGCCGCAACGCTGGCTAAAATGGCTATGGACCAGGCATTATATCTTAGTCAGAACTTCGCCTTTGTAAGTTACCCGGATACCCTGACAACAGGAAGCAGCATCATGCCGCACAAGAAAAACCCCGATGTTTGGGAAATTATGCGCGGCAAATGCAACCGTCTGCAAGCACTGCCGAATGATGTGGCGATGATGACAACCAACCTGCCATCGGGCTATCACCGCGAATTGCAGTTATTAAAAGAATTAATATTTCCGGCTTTTGCCGATTTGAAAAACTGCCTGCATATGGCCAATTTTATGTTGAAGCATATAGAGGTTAAGACTGATATCCTGAACGATCCCAAATATGCTTATCTCTTTAGTGTAGATGAGGTAAACAAACTTGTTTTGGGCGGAACACCATTCCGTGACGCATATAAGCAGGTTGGGTTGGCTATTGAACAAGGCAACTTCAACCCGGATAAAAAAGTAAACCACACGCATGAAGGTAGTATCGGCAATTTGGGGAATGAGCAGATTAAAGCTGCAATGGACAAGCTAATTCAACATTTTGATTTCGACCAGGTAGATGAAGCTATAAAAAAACTCATCAGTTAATCAGTGTAATCAAACCAAAATCTGTGAAATCATGAGTAATGGCCAAAACCGAAGTGATATTTACCCTGGCCTTGAGGTGGATATCATTCTAAAAAAAGATCAGCGCAGCGGCAAACGGACGAGAGGAATAGTAAAGGACCTGTTAACCAGTTCCTCCTTTCATTCGCGTGGTATAAAGGTGCGTTTGGAGGACGGGCAGATCGGACGTGTGGCGGAGATTGTTGAAGAATAGTGGGAAAGACCGAAAGTCCAAGAGTTCTTTTTGAAAAATACTATATTGCATGGAACAATCTTCCGGATTTTCCGACTTCCGGACTTGCGGAATTAAAAACAAATTATGCCCAACACTCCAATAATAAAACCCAACATCTTTCTGCGGATGGATGCCCATCACAGGCTTATCGTTAGCCTGATCATTGGCGCCATCGTGTTATTCATTATATACGGTCATTATTCGCTGCCAACGGTTATCCTGGTAACATGGATGTCGTTTGCACTTAGTGTGATCATTATGTGCTGGATAGCGATGATGAACTCCCATCCCCGCGAGGTCAGGAAGATCGCCAAATTGCAGGATTCAAGCCGATCATTCATATTTATCTTTGTAATTACGGCTTCTATAGTAAGCATGGGCGCTGTCGCCTTCTTATTAAAGCTGGCAAAGGGTCAGAGCTCGGCCGTTGTTACAGGGCATATTGTACTCTCCATTGGCGCAGTAATTATTTCGTGGTGGCTGGTGCACACCATATTTACGCTGCGCTATGCACATTTGTATTACGATACCGATACTGATGATGGTAAGCCCAGGAAAGGCGGCGGTTTAGAGTTTCCGGGAAATGAAGACCCTGATTACATGGATTTTGTTTACTTCTCTTTCGTTTTGGGTATGACGTTCCAGGTTTCTGACGTGGTGATCACCTCGAAAGGGATACGGCGCCTTGCATGGATGCATGGGCTGATTTCCTTTGCCTTTAATACAGCTATAGTTGCATTAAGCATCAATGTAATATCGGGTATGGTAGCACAGTAGCAAGGTTGAAAAACTTAGACTTTAGGCTTATTTTCTACTTTGAATAATAGTTGATAAACCATAATCCATCAACTATTTATAACTTTTTTAAGGCTTCAATCGTATTAATTCCCGTACGTGCGAGGTCTTAAACGATGAAGAAACTTTCCTATTTATTACTGGTATTGATAGCATTTTGCTTTGGCTGTAAAAAGGACAAGAAAGGCTCACAAGACAATAATTCAGGATTCAATATCCAGGTTATTCAGGGGAATAATCAAACGGATACCATCGGCAATTTGCTGAAAGATTCTATAAGGATCAGGGTAACCAGCAATGGCAACCCTGTAAGCAATTATATTGTTCAGTTTAAAAGGTCTAATTGCCAGGATGTTACTATTGCTGAAAAAACCACATCATCCGACGGGCAAGCCTCATTCGGGTGGTACCTGAGCGGCACAACAGGCGGCCAGTGGCTCAATATAATTTTGCTGAATAATAGCCTCAATAAAAAAGATTCGGTATTGATCAATGCCACTGGAATTGCAGCAACACACGGATGGCATCGTTCAGGTTGTGTTCAAAATTTTGAGGTAAACGGCGTTTCCACGTTAAGTACCGGCCGGTTGCTTTCTTCCCTCAACACGGTTGATTACCCATATTACTCTGATGATAACGCAATAAGTTGGTATCCCCTGAAAACTTTTTCCAACAGTCATTTTATCGATAAAATAATTTCGGGGGCACCGAACGAAATATTTATAGCTACTGAGGATGAAGGATTGTTTTATTCAAAGGATAACGGGCAAACATGGGCAAACATAAGCGGTGGTATTGCTGATGCTACAGGCTTTGCAGATTTTGCCTATACCCAAAGCGGGAAGCTGATCTATACCGATAACAGCGGAGTTTATATTTCGAGCGATAAGGGAGCAACCTGGATGGATGCAAGCGGAGGCCTGCCTGTGGGGCAATCGTATAACCCATGTGAGCAATTAAATGGCGATTTGTATATTATAGGCTCTGATGCCGAATTATATAAATCTACCGATAACGGCAATACCTGGGCCAACCTTGGAAGCAGTAAGGGCAATATATTATTAGCCAGTGTTGAATCATTATTTATAGATGCAAATGGCGATATGTACCTGGCTAACCCGCATAACGGACCGGCCACGCAAGGTAGCATCTACAAATCAACCGATCAGGCTAAAACCTGGACAAGTATATTCACCAAAAGCGAAGTTGGTTCAAGCTATCCCAATATAACGCAGATCAGCAAAATGAATGGCAGCTACTATTTTTCATTTGCCGGTCGTGGGGTGTATCAAACTGCAAATTTTTCAAGCTATACCAACCTCGCTACGCAATTTGCTGCTGACGGTTTGCTATCATACACCGCTGCAAAAAACTCAAACTTTGTGGTCGGTAGTCCTGGTTTTGGGATATTTTATTATGTGCCGTAAAGCCTAATCTTCAATTTTAGAGTTCTTTTTGGAATCGGGCATAATGATATAGGCCAGCAACGATATCGCAATACATCCGCTCACATACCAATAAAACCATTGCTGATGATGATTTTGTTTAAATGATAAAGCCAGCGGCTCGGCCGTACCACCGAAAATTGATACTGCAACAGCATACGGAAATCCTACCCCTAGCGCCCGCACATTTGCCGGGAAAAGCTCAGCCTTTACTACTGCATTGATAGAGGTGTACCCGCTTGTGATGATCAACGCGCACATTACCAGCACAAATGCCGGCCACATCTCTTTAGTGGAACTTAAGGCAGTCATAATCGGAACAGTAGTTAACAAACCTAAAATACCAAAGCCTATAAGTAAAGGCTTCCGGCCTATTTTATCAGACAATAAGCCAAAAAGCGGCTGCATCAGCATAAAAACAACCAGGGAAAGTGTTGATATCAATGTTGCAGTACCATTACTAAACCCAGCCGTGTTCGCCAGAAACTTTTGCATGTAAGTGGTGAAGGTATAAAAAGCCACCGTGCCGCCAATGGTAAGGCAGATAACCGTAAACACCGCCTTTGGATGTTGTGACAAAGCTCTTAAGGTCCCCCGATCAGTTTTTGATTTTTCTTTTGAAAACGATGCAGGTTCCTGTAAACTTCGGCGCAAATACATTACCGTGATGGCCAGTATCGCCCCAAAAACAAAGGGAATGCGCCAACCCCAGGCATGCAGTTGATCCTCTGTTAAAAATACCCTTTGCAGCAACACAAGCACGCCTAAGGCTACCAATTGCCCCATAATTAAGGTTACATACTGAAAGCTGGAATAAAAGCCCCGGTGCTTTTTGGTGGCCATTTCGCTGAGGTAGGTGGCACTGGTGCCGTACTCGCCGCCAACGCTTAGGCCCTGTATGATACGGGCAAGCACCAATATTAAGGGCGCGGCCACACCTATCTGCTTATAGCCTGGAACTACGGCGATAATAAGCGAGCCGATACTCATCAATAGTACCGAAAACGTAAGTGCAGTTTTGCGCCCCTTTCTGTCGGCGAAAGTTCCCATCAGCCAGCCGCCGATAGGGCGCATTAAAAAGCCGATGGCAAATATGCCCGCGGCATTAAGCAATTGCGCGGTTTGGCTACCCTTTGGAAAGAATGCACCGGCGAAGTAAAGCGAAAATGCAGAATAGATGTACCAGTCATACCATTCCACCAGGTTGCCTAAGGAGCCGCCGATGATGGATTTGATGCGGTTGATGACGATGGGCTGAGACATAATGCGTTATACCGGATCTGTTTGATCCATGAAGTTCGTACTAAGTATTTCTTTCAACATAGTATTGGATGTTTCTTTTAAAACCCCAATACGCACAAGTTCCTGTATGGAAAATAATAGAAAAGCTATTATCGAAAAACCGTATACATTATCTACTATACCAACTACTACAGCAATAGTTATGATGACCAAGGGAGCGATGATCCAAATATGATACCTTAATTCGACTACATTCCCCTCATCTGATGGCTTTATTTCAAACACACCACTTCCTAATCTGCTAAAAGCTTTAATATTCGATGTAATTTTCCATGAGTAATCATCAAATGCTACTGCATCATTAGTTACTTTGGTGACTCTATATTTTTCATCTTTCAATTTCAGAAGAATTAGACCAATTACAATACGTGATTCAAGGTTTGTTGTCTGCGAAACCCGAAAATTTAATTTCATTCTATAGTAAGGTTTATCCGAAGATATGTTTTTCTGAGATATTATTAATGCCTATCTTAGGTTGATGTTTTTTACCGAAGACTTTTTGCATTATGTTTGGAAATTCAGGCTTTTTGAGCGTGAGAATTTACAAACCACTACAGGCGAAAACATCGAAGTGTTTTCGGCAGGCTTGCAAAACAGTGATGCCGGGCCCGATTTTCACAATGCGCGAATACGCATCGGAGATACTACATGGGCCGGAAATGTGGAACTGCATTTGTCCTCGTCCGACTGGCGCAAGCATAAGCATGCTACGGATGGTGCTTATAATAACATTATCCTGCATGTAGTTTATCGTGATGATGAACCGTTGACCGCACCTGATGGCAGGCGTGTACCAACATTGGAGCTGCACGACCGCGTATCGCCTGACCTATACAACCGTTATCATCATCTCGTTTACGGCGCTCAGCAATTTATTCCCTGTGAAGGCAGCATCCACTCCGTTGACGACATGACCCTGCGTAACTGGCTCACCAGGGTTTTGGTTGAGCGATTGGAGAAAAGGTCGGCAGCGGTTACAGCTGCGCTGGATAAAAACCGCGGCGATTGGGAGGAAACCTTTTACCAGTTCCTGGCGGCCCAATTTGGTTTTAAAACCAACGCTTTGCCTTTTGAGCTGATGGCTAAATCATTACCTCAGCTTACGTTGGCAAAGCATAAGGATAATCCTTTACAAATTGAGGCTCTGATATTTGGACAGGCTGGCTTTTTGGAAGACGATCTAACAGACGAATATCCCAATAAACTGAAAGAGGAATATAAATTCCTCCGTAAAAAATATGGCCTCACTCCTATTGAAAAACACCTGTGGAAATTCCTGCGGATGCGGCCTCAAAATTTTCCTACGGTGAGACTGGCACAATTTGCGGCTTTAGTCGTGCGGTCGAATCATTTGTTTTCAAAAGTGCTTGATATAAAGGATATTGCCGGATTAAGAAAGTTATTTACCGACCTGCAGGTGAATGCTTATTGGGAAAATCATTACCGGTTTGATACGGCATCAAAATCTATATCAAAAAGTTTGGGACAATCGTCTATTGATATTTTATTATTGAATACCTTTGTATTGTTCCTGTTTAGTTATGGAAAGCACAACCAGCAGGAATATTATATTAACCGGAGCCTGAAGTTATTGGAGCAATTGCCTGCTGAGCAAAATAATATTGTAACAAATTTCGATTTGCTTGGTATAAAGGTTAATACCGCATTTGATTCTCAGGCTTTGCTTGAGCTGAAAAATAACTACTGTAACTATAAGAAATGCCTGCAATGCGGCGTTGGAAATAAGATACTAAGAATGGCCTGATATGTTGCAACGGATAATTACATTTTTTGAACGATATTCCTTCGGGGTGTGCACTTACCTTGGTGAGCGCTTTAACATCTCGATCTCCAAAATACGCCTGTTTTTTATTTATTCCTCGTTTTTAGCAGTCGGCTTCCCGCTTATTGTATACTTCTTTGCCGGTATTGTGCTTGATTTCCGTAAATATATTAAACGGAAACATACCAGGGTGACGGATCTTTTTTGATTTACGAATTACATTTTCTTTTTAGTGTGCTGTCATCCTGAGCTTGTCGAAGGATCGCGCGTAAAGGCCATACCCACTATGCTTCGACAGGCTCAGCATGACACCCTTTTATTTATTTCGCTCTAAAAAGATGCACCACCTGTCCGCCACCCGCAACCATATCCGTATTGATCACCGTTTGATTATTTACTTTCTGACTTACTTTGGTTAAATGATTAGGATTATTATCAGCATCGGGGGCATCACTATAAACCTCGGCAGTGTAGTCTCCGGCGGGTAAGAAATTCAAGGCAGTTTTGATGCTGTGTGCCGTATTATTACTGATAGTGCCAATATACCAATCGTCGCCTTTGCGGCGGGCTACGGTAACGTAATCGCTTACCTTTGCATTCAATACTTTGGTTTCGTCCCAGGTATTCGGCAATTGCTTTATAAATTCAAATCCGGATTGACCAATATAGGCATCCGGAAAATCAGCAACCATTGGTAACTCATTTTCCAATACGACAAACATCCCGAGCATGTGGCAGCGTGTGCCTGCCACCATCGGCGCAGTATAATATACCTTAAATGTTTTATCATTTGCTGCGCGGAAGCCGCCTAAGTGATAATCGGTTGAACCAGCTAAGAGTCGCGTAAAGGCAATATTTACATCGGCATCGGGGGTAACCAGGTGGTTCCATTTATCGTTTTCGTAATTGAGGGTTCCCTCTCGAGTCAGTTCATTTGGATAAGTACGGGCTGTTCCTGTGGGTTTATAAGCGCCGTGAAACTGGATATGCAAATGGTGTTGCGCTGCTTTTTCCAGTATTTCGGTTTGCATGTTCACCATTTCCTGGTCGTCCCGGTCCATAAAATCACACATCAGGCCCTTAATACCCCATTTTTCATACTGGGCGAAGGTTTCATCGAGTTTAGGATACAAGGCATAGAAATGCACCCATACCCTGATACCTACCCCAACTTTTGCAGCCGAATCGCAAAGTTGTTGCATATCCAGACCGGGCACAGCTTTCGACGGATCGGCATGCAGACCTGGCTGGAAACCGCCGCCATCATTTACATACCATTCGTGCAGGCCATATTCAACTACTGTGTGATAGGCTATATTGTTCTTAGCGCAGAAATTCACATAATACATATTGAAATCGTAATTATTGCCTGGTGCCCACGAAGTATCGGGCGAAACATTGCCATTCCACCACGGGAAAGTATCTTTTCCGGGTTTTAGCCATGATATGTCCTTGAGTTTGCAAGGCTCGCTCAGGTTGGTCAGGATGTTTGATTCGATAAACGCTCCTACCCTGTCGCTGATCATCATCACGCGCCAGGGGCTATTATGTGGCAGTTTTGCTATCACCTTAATTTCCTTTTGATGAGGCAAAGGGGATAAGGCGCTCTGCACAACACCGTTGTGCTTTGTAAGATACATGCCTGCATAATCAAGCAGGTTGGCTTCTGTAATGGCCATGTATGCACCTTTGGGGAATTGGAACAGGGCGGGCATGTCCATCAGGGTATCCGCCTTCATCTGGCTCAATGGCACTTTGGTATACAAACCCTCGTGCGAAGTGGTATAATTCATCCTGAATAATACCAGCGCGGTTGGATCCTGCGTGAGATTAAAGGAATCAGACTCATCCGTTATCTCCACAGTTTGCCATTCGTGCTGACCGGGTATCTGGTAGCGAAAAGCGGCTCCGTCGTTGAAAACCCTTACTTGTACATTGATCTGTCTTTTTAAACCTCCCAATTCGGTGGCAGTCACAGTTGCCTGGTTGCTCAGGCTATGCACCCTGCTGCTCTTGCCGACCTGGAGATCATAGGTTTCCTCCATTTTCTCAAAAACGGGGCTTCCTAGACTAATATTCTGCCCAAAAACGCCGCCTTGCTTAAAGCTGATGCTTAATCGTGAATTATCAATCAATAATTCACCCTTATACTTTACGCGATATATCATTCCTGACTGATCGGTACCCAACCAAAATTGAATATTTTTGTCGGGCGAGCTAACGGTAAAGCCCGGCTTTGCAAACACACTGGTAGCGATAAACAATAATAATACAGAAACAAGACAGGAAATACGGGGCATAATTTGAGGTTTGAGCAATAAATGTAATAATTACACATGTTTTTCAGCAAAGAATTTAGAATTGGCATACCTTCCTGCATTAGCATATCATGCGCATCATAACCTGGAACTGTAACATGGCCTTCAGAAAAAAGGCCGACCGGATATTGGAATATGATCCCGATATCCTGATCGTTCCCGAATGCGAAAATATTGACGCGTTGAAATTCCCGACGTCCACCAAACAACCGACAGATATTATCTGGCATGGCGATAATCCACATAAAGGGCTTGGCGTTTTTTCCTATAACGGTTATAAGTTGAAGCTTTTAGAGACCCATCGATCCAAATTCAAAACCATTTTACCTATAGCAGTTACCGAAGGTGCAATTGATTTCGTCTTGTTTGCTGTGTGGGCCAATAACCCTTTGGATAAACCAAATCAATATATTGGGCAAGTGTGGAAGGCCATGCGCAGTTACAAGAAATTCATTAACAAGGAAAAAACCATCCTTGCGGGAGATTTTAACAGCAATACCATCTGGGATAGACCTCGACGCATCGGAAATCATTCAGAAGTGGTTAAGGTGCTTGGCGTAAAGAAGATCAGGAGCGTATATCATCATCATTTTAAACAAGTTCAGGGTAAGGAGGAGCATGCTACCTTTCATTTATACAGGCACTTGGACAAACCTTATCATTTGGATTATTGTTTTGCATCGGATGATCTGCTTTGTAAATTAAGGCATGTGGAGGTAGGCGCGCATGAGCATTGGAATATGCATAGCGATCATGTGCCTTTAATTGTTGATTTTGATCTGTAATTGTGGTATTTTTATTTTTTTATTGCATGGAACGAAGCAATCCCAACCAGCAGGCTTAGAATTTGAAAGCTGACCAGCCGATCAGAATTACTCCGTTCCCTGCATTAAATATCTTATAACAACCGGCCGGTCTTCATGGCTTCCTGCAGGTTGCAAACCCTGAATTTTGGCTTATAAACCTGATTAGCCAGTTTTTTTACCCAGCTTGAACGGTAGCCAAACACAATTTTTATCATATCCACTGTGGGCGAGCCTTTCGGATACCCGTATTTATACCAGGTGAACTTTGAGTCATCGATACGAAAGGTATCAGTAAACTCTGCTAAAAAAAGGTCGATCTCAATATCCACTATATCAAGGTCGAGGTCGATGCTGGTATTTACCGTCAAATCCTCTGTATCAACCTTACTGATCTTATATCTTTCACAATATCCGGCAATAAATTCCTTTAATTCGGGCAGTACTTCTTCCATTTTAAATGAATTTTGTTTGATCAATATGATTATAAGACGACGGTTTTTAAAACAGGTTGCATAAAAAGTGATTTATTTTGAAAATACTTGACTCTGCCCCGTCTAATGAATTATAATTGCATGATAATTCGAAGCAGATGAACATTAAAGTGATCGCATTTGATGCCGACGACACCTTATGGGTAAATGAGCCCTACTTTCAGGAAACCGAAAAGAAGTTTTGCACGCTTATGGAGGAGTTTCTCCCACAGCATACTTTATCGCGCGAATTGTTAAAGATCGAGATCGAAAATCTGGCGCTTTATGGTTATGGCATTAAGGGATATATTCTATCCATGATCGAGGCCGCGTTAAAGGTATCGGATAATACCATAAGCACTGAAGCTATAGAAAAGATCATCGGCTTTGGCAAGGATTTGCTGAATGAGCCTATTGAATTATTGGACAATGTGAAGGAAGTGCTCGAAGCCCTGCAGCCGCATTACCGTATTGTGGTTGCTACCAAAGGAGACCTTCTCGACCAGGAAAGAAAATTGAAAAAATCAGGCTTGATGCCTTATTTCCACCATATCGAAGTAATGTCTGACAAGGCTGAGGAAGATTATTTAAAACTGATCAAACATTTGGATATCCGTCCGGATGAGTTTATGATGATCGGTAATTCGCTTAAGTCGGATATTATACCGGTGTTAAATATTGGTGGGCATGCCATACATGTGCCTTATCATACTACCTGGGCGCATGAGCATGTGGAGATCAACCTTGATCATGAGAATTTCAGGCATGTGGAAGGATTGAAGGATGTTTTGGCTTTTTTGGGGTAAAGAAATACTTGAGATTCAATTAGTGTGTAGGCCCGCTCAATTGCCGCGGGTGGCTGTTACTTTTGGCTTGATCCAAAAGTAACCAAAAGATCAAGACAGAAAAAAGCTTCCACGCTGCAGGCCATACTCCCAGGCCCGCTTTTCTGTCTGGCCTTTACCCGCTTTTGATTAGTGTTCATTTAATACATCTACCGTCGGCCGAAGTTTTTCTGCTGACGGGTAGAGGAAAAATAAAAACGCAGAACCATACATAAACTCAAAATTCGGCATCAGCAATGTTCGGGTAGCACAGGCTAGGCCAAACCACAAACTTTCGCAGAACAGGGCGTAGCCGAGAGTTTTCTTTGGTTACTTTCTTTTGCGGAAAAAGAAAGTGACACCCACTGGCTTTCATAGTGCATCTTACCTGTCCTCACAAGGCACGAACAATAAATAGCTGTCTATATCTCCTTTTCCAGCACCACCATTTCTATCTCCTCTTTTGGCTCGCCAAATCTTTTGGGTATGCTGGCAAATGGCTCTATCTTTTCGGTGCGGAGATAGCCTCTACGCTCATACCAGTTGATGAGCTCGTGGCGGGTGGTGATCACCGTCATAAATATCATGCTGCAGTTTAAATTGTGGGCAATTTTCTCAGCTTCATGCAGTAATTGCCGGCCGATGCCGTTTGCCTGCAAGGTGGGCGATACAGTGAGCATACCAAGGTAAAGTTTCTGCTTTTGCTGCTGCAGGTAAACACAGGCTATTATTTGACCTTCGTTATTGGTGTACTTCAGTACAATGTCGTCATCGGCTTGCAGGTATCCGGCCATGGTGGGCTCGTCAATGCGGATGCCATCAAGCAGGTGCGCTTCTGTTGTCCAGCCTTTTTGGGATGATTCGCCACGGTAAGCACTGTTGACTAATTTTGTTAACTCGACTGTATCGGTTAATATTGCTTTAGTTATAGGCATTTGATCTTTAAAAGTTGCAAACCTAACTTTTTGCAATTAAAGTACAAATGACGTTGCATTATTTATCCGGCTTAATTATAGTTAATGTATTGTCTAAACTATTGGTTACCAAAATATTCCCCTTCCCGTCGATATCGGCAATGGCAATACCATCCGGTTTCTGGCCGACTTGTATCGTACAACTTGATGCCACAGTTTTTTTGTTCATCAGGAATATAGTAATACTGTTGCTATTGTAATTCGTTACAGTGACATCATTAATACTATCGCCATTAATATCACCTATGGCAACACGGCTCGGGCTTTTACCTGTTGTAAAGGGCGAACCCGGCATTACAGTAAACTTGCCTGTTCCATCGCCAAGCAATATCGAAAGCCCATCCTTGCCGGTATTGTTTGATGTGATGGTGGGCGAATTTACAATTACCAGATCAGGCTTACCATCGCCGTTGATATCTCCTATCGCCACGCCAAATGGCGAATCACCGCATGGAAAGGGTGAACCTGCAGGCTGATGAAAACCGCCTTTTCCATCCCCTAAAAGGATAGTGGTATTATTACCATCAAGATTGGTGGTAACGATATCCATGTTCCCATCCATATTTAAATCGGCAGTTCTTATCCGTTGATAAGGATGCTTGCCTACGGGTATAAACATGCCCGGAGTATCAAAACCATGTCTGTTATTTCCAAACAATATTTCGAGACGGTCGTTTCCCCAGCTATCCGTAACCAGGTCAAGATTGCCATCTTTATTAAAATCACCCGTCGCAATTCCGTGCGTGTGCGGAAACACATTCACTGGGAAGGGTGATCCGTTTAATGGTTTAAATCCCCCCTTGCCGTCCCCGGCTAATATCGTAAGGTATTTTTTGGTATGATTTGCAAAGGCCAGGTCTGGTTTGCCGTCCTTATTAAAATCAGCAATCACTACATCATTTGGCGAGCTGCCTGCATAAAAAGGCGAGCCATCGGCTTCCCGAAAAGTTCCGTTACCTTTTCCCAATAAAATAGTAACGCTGCTGTCGCCACCGTTTGCAATTACCAGGTCGGGTATTTTATCGTTGTTCAGATCGGCAACTTCTACACTGTTTGGCGTTTTGCCAACCTTGATAGTTGTCGTTTTATATAAAACACCCTGCCCTGTATAGGTGAATGCAATGGCGCACATGGCAACTATTGAAATGAGAATGAGAAGCTTTTTCATAGCGAAGTTATTTGATCGTTCATCTTATCGGCTTGCAGCATAACATGTAGATGGATATCCGTATTAATAAAAGTGTCATACTTAAAATTCTTTGTTGCAATGCCCCAGTTGCGGCGGTTTATCACGATATCAGCCTGTGCTATGAAATTAGTAATGGTACTTTTGGAGACATTTGCAGTGAAGACTATGCGCTTAGTGATCCCATGCAGCATTAAATTACCTGAGATCGTAACAAAATGATAACTGGCCTCTGACCTATGATCAACTGAAAGAATATCAAGCCTTGCCAGGGGAAATCGTTCTGCATCAAAAAAATTATCTCCTTTCAGGTTATTTTCCAATTGCGTTTTGCGCGGTTGCTGCAGGTCGGCTACAATGATCGAATTCATATCAGCTACTATCGAACCGCCGGCTAATTGTCCGCAATGAAGGGTCAAGCTGCCCGACCTGATCCCAATAGTTCCATGATGAACCCCTGTTGGTTTTTCAGCCTGCCATTTTATCGTACTTACTGAAGTATCGACGGTTAAAATGCTTACACCTCCGGGCTTTGGATAACTTACAGGGCGTTTACCAATCCCTGTATTGCTAAGGATGAGTAAACAAAAAAGTAGTGCTTTCATACTATTTTGAATTAAATTTACAGTACAAGATTAGCCACCAATCAGGCCCTTTTAAAATAAAGTAGACCAAAGCCACAATTAATAGATGTAAATTGATCTCTGGTTCTCAGGCTCTTCGTTTATCTATTAAATTTGATGTTGGTATACTCAATTAGTCGTTTATCTGTTTTATACTGATCATTGCAGAAATCATTTCAAGATCATATGAAGATTCAATGGCCGGCGATGAAAAAACTATTACACCTGCTATTTTGGGTTGTAATAACGATGATCTTTTTGTTCGACCGCCGTTATCTTATCCAAAAGATCGGCCTGGGCCATTTTGCCGAATGCACCATCATAAGACTTACATTGATCATATCCTTATCCTACTTTAACCTCTTTTATCTTATTCCGCGTTATTTTTTCGCAAAGCGATATGTCAGTTATTTCACCCTGCTGGTTTTATCCATGTGCGTTTATATCACCCTGCAAAGCCTTTACGATATTTACCTGTATGGCTTTGTGATAGGCTCGATATCGCACCGCAATTTTTGGTATTGGTTTCCTTATAATTTTATCACCACTGCCTGGTATTTAGTCATAACCGTTGCCTTTCAATTAAGCCTAGATTGGTACCGGCAAAGGATGGAACTTAAGGCATTGCAAGAAGAACTTAAGCGGGATGCTTCCATAGTAATCACTAATCATACCGACAGTGATTATATCTTCCTCAAATCCGGCACTAAAAAATTGAAGACGCCCTTAAACTCCATTTATTACATACAGGGACTAAAGGATTACTCCATTATTTATACGGATGAAGGAAAGATCATTGTAAAAGGATCATTGAAAATTGTTGAGGAGTTATTCCCGGCAAAGCATTTTTTGCGCGTTCATAAATCCTACATGGTAGCAAACAATAAGATAAAGCATTTGCAAAGCAACAAACTGGTATTGATGAATAATGAAACCATCCCGATAGGAAGAAGTTATAAATATTTGCTGGAAGCTTAGTGCGTGGTTGATTGAACTCAATTACATCTTTCCTAACAAAATTACCGTCAGCATAAAAACATCATACATAATATGGAAGAAGATAAGGTACCAAAGGTTGCCTTTAAACAATTTATATAGCCAGGTAATGAACAAGGCGAATATAAATATGGCAATCATAGCACCCAAGCCTTCCTGGTAGTGATAAGCTGCAAATAAAACACTGGTAATAATCCCGCTGATAATAAATGAGCCTTTGAACATGGCCCTAATTCGGGTAAAAATAAACCCACGGAAAGCGATCTCTTCAAATGGGATCACCAAAAATGCAGCCAGCAGAATCAGAATGATGTAGTTGACGAAATGATGCCTGATAAAGTTAAAATCGGAAAGGTTGGCGCTTTTAAATCCTAAATGAGTGATGAACGGCCCCAATATCCAGTAGTGAAAGGCGGCATATAACAGGCCGATGGTCCCTCCTATTAAAAAAGCCCTCATTTTCAGGTCGGCAAAGCGAAAACCTATGGATGTAAAGCTTTCCTTGTTCAGGTTCAGATAAAGCCATATCACCCCAAGCACCACGAACGGGAAAGCATACATAGGCAGCCGACCAAAATGCGGAAACAGCATTATAAATGCGATTAGAGCAATATCCACCCATGTCCTTACTTTTTTATGGAGCGCCATAATTATTTGATGCCGGATAGAACCTTATGTTACAAGGCTCTGTAGTCTTCCCTCACCGGACTAAAGATATCCAGCAACTTGCAATCAGTTACAGCCCTGCCACCGTGCACCGCATTCGACGGGATGATCGCGAAGAAACCCGGCTCCAATAATTGTGGATCGCCGTTAACGGTCAGCTCAAATTTACCCTCAAGTACAAAGGTGCATTGCTGGTGTATATGCTGATGTAGCTGCACAGCGTTGCCTGCCTTTACATCGATAAAATTGATGGTATTGGTATCTGTGTGGATCAATGTTGAGAAAAAGCCGGGGGCTATTTCCTTAACTGGGATATCGGCAAAGTAGCGGAAAATATTGGTGTCCATAGTGGTGTTTGAGTAGGTAAAGATAGAGATTGAATTATAGCAATAAATAATTGTTTTAATAATTTGGTCTTGTTCAGTAAATTTGTCTATGGGTTTAAAGATATCAAACGGTAAAAATCAGGAACATACTTTCAGTTTTCAAAAGCTTTTGTTGAATGGTCCTGTAATGGATGATGATCAACATAAAGCTTTTAAACAAACCCGAAAACTGTTAAAAAGATGGAGGACGAAGTGCATTTTTTAAACCACAGTGTTCACAAGGTAAAAACACAAAGCTCACGGAGAGTCGTATTATTCTAATTCTTTCAACATAGAAAAACTTACGAAGTTTTAAAAACTTCGTAAGTTTCATCCAGTTTCAATCTTCCCAAAAAACTTATCTTGCACATATTTTTACTATGGAATATGTTTTAGGGATCGATATTGGTACAGGCAGCGTGAAGGCTGTGGCTGTAAACCCTGGAGGGCTGTCGGTTGGGGTAAGCCAGCAGCATTATTCATTCAGTGCACCGAAACCTGGGTATTACGAGCAGGACCCGGAACAGATATGGCAGGCATTCCAAAATTGCATAAGAGAAATTATTGCTAAAACCGGTTCTCAGCCATTAGCCATAGGTTTAAGCAGCGCTATGCACAGCCTGATAGCTGTGGACGCTCATTGTCAGGCTTTATATCCGATGATCACCTGGGCTGATAACAGAAGCGCTGCAATAGCAACAAGGCTCAGGGCCAATGCCGAAGGTTTGGCCATTTATAAAGCCACGGGTACGCCGTTACATGCCATGTCGCCCCTGTCCAAGATCATCTGGATGCGGGAAAATGACGCCACGCTATTTCATAAAACTCACAAATTCATCGCGATAAAGGAATATATCTGGCATAAATTGTTTGATGAGTTTGTGATCGATCATTCCAGTGCTTCGTGCACAGGTTTGTTTGATATAGAACAGTTGCACTGGTATCAAGAAGCTCTTAATATAACAGGGATAAGTGAAGAAATGCTTTCACAGCCGGTGCCAACAAATCATATTAAAACCTACCGCCCGGTTAAGGGTTTGGATTTTATAAAGCATACTGTTCCCTTTGTTATCGGAGCCAGTGATGGTTGTCTGGCAAACCTCGGCAGTATGGCCGATAAACCGGGTATTGCCGCCATGACCATAGGCACCAGCGGCGCCGTGAGGATAGCCAGCCGAAAACCACTACCAAACACAAAGGCCATGACCTTTAGCTATATCCTGGATAAGGAAACCTTTATTTGCGGCGGCCCGATCAACAACGGCGGTGTCGCCCTGCAATGGTGGCTGAAGAATAATACGGATGGCGAACCAAGGGATGATGATTATAATCAACTGTTCAGCGAAATATCCAAAACACCGGCAGGCAGTAACGGCCTCATCTTTCTCCCATACCTCACCGGTGAGCGCGCCCCGATATGGGACAGCGAAAGCAGCGGTGTCTTTTTCGGCATAAAATTGCAGCATACGCGGGCGCATTTTTCAAGAGCTGTGTTGGAAGGGATTTGTTATGCCATGAAGGATGTGCTGGATGCCGTGCAAAAAAACTCAGAACCGATTACCCAGATCAACGTGAGCGGCGGCGTCACAAAGTCAGAAGTATGGGTGCAAACCCTGGCTGATATCACCGGCATCAATATGGCTGTACTGCAAACAGGTGACGCCTCAGCGGTTGGGGCCGGTTTGATAGCTTTAAAAAGCATTGGCCTCATCAATGAATATCCCACTTTAGAAGCTGACCTCAAATTGTTTAAGCCTGATGCTAAAAATGTGGCTTTATATGCTGAGCGTTTTAGCGTTTATAAGCAGATTTATAGGGATTTGAAGGGGTTGATGCATCGGCTTGGGTAATTATTCGCCGCAGGGTTCCTTTCAGAAGACCCCGTGGGGACAAAATAACATATTAAAAATTCGTGAATTAACCTCAATTCCTCCGAGACGCAGCGAGCACGGAAACATTTTTAACCGGCAAATCTTTTTAAAATTGTCGTATTTATACAAAAGAAGTTTTTTGATTAAGCCGTAATTCGTGTAATAAGAAACGCTTTTTGTTTAAAAAACAAAAAATGAATGAACATTCATAAACTACAGCTTTCAGAGTTGTCGTTACCCGTTTGTGCCCTAAATTATTAAATCGCAAATCATGAAAAAACCTATCATCTTAACGGTAATTCTAAGTATCCTTTCAGGCTCATTGTCAGCACAAACCAGCGACAAATACCAGGAAAATATAAAAAAGCTGAAACCATTTAAAATTGACATCCCGCAAAGCATTTTGGATGATCTTCATTTGAGATTAAAACAAACCCGCTGGCCGGCTGAAATCAAAGGCTCGGGCTGGAACTATGGCAGCAACCTGGGTTATATGAAGGAACTGACCAGCTACTGGCTCAACCAATACGACTGGCGCAAGCAGGAGGCTAAATTGAATGCCTTTCACCAGTTTAAAGCCGAGGTTGATGGCGTTAATATCCATTTTATTTATGAACACGGTAAAGGGCCCAACCCAACGCCCATTATCCTTATAAACGGTTGGCCAGATTCATTTTACCGTTATGAAAAGCTGATCCCAATGCTTACTGACCCGGCAAAATATGGCGGCGATCCAAACGATTCGTTTGATGTAATTGTTCCATCCCTGGGGGCCGGATTTTCGGATAATATACCCGTTGATCAGGGGCCGCTGCTAAAAACGACCGGAAAATTGCTTATGAAACTAATGACGGAAGTGCTTGGCTATAAAAAATTTGCTGCAGCAGGCGGAGACGGCGGCGGTGTTACATCTCAGATACTGGCTACTATAAATCCTGATGCGATTATAGGACTTCATCTGACCGATATCGGCTACCATAACACCTTTGTACCCGATCCTTCAAAACTCTCCAAAGCCAGCCAGGAATTCCTGACCACCCTTCAGCAAAGGTTTCAGCCCGAGGGGGCTTACGTTGCCATGTTAATGACCAAGCCCTTGACATTTAATTATGGTCTGGCGGATTCGCCTGTCGGCATAGCTTCGCTGATTGTCGAAAAATTCAGGGATTGGAGTGATTGCGGTGGCGATGTAGAGAAGAGTTTTACGAAAGACGAGCTCCTCACCAATATCATGCTTTATTGGGTATCTGATTTGGGTGGCACGGCCATTTACGGGTATGCGCTTGAAGGTCGTAATCCTTCTATCGCTCCGGGTACAAAGATTACTGTTCCGGTAGCACTTGCGCTGCCTCCCGGCGATCTGACCCCTGTGCCTCCAAAAGATCTGGCTGAATTGAGCCTTAATGTGCAACATTATATGGTGCTGCCGCATGGGGGTCATTTTGTGGCTCTGGAAGATCCCAAGCCATTGGCTGAGGATATGTGGGCTTTTTTTAAAACCTTAAAGAAATAAAACCAAAAAGGACATACAGTATTTTTTGTCTCCGCAGGATTTCCTAACGGGAACAAAATCATCATAAAACAAAAAAGCTATCTGCACCTGGCAGATAGCTTACTCACTTATCAAATTCACTTATCAATATTATTCCAAACCGGCTATGTCGTCATTTTTAACTGCGGTTGGCGCGGTCATCTTGTTTTCAGTATAATGATCTGCTGAAAACTCATGTTTAACTACTGTTGAGCTCTCGGTACGGTTCAGGCTGAACTCGTTTACAGTTCCGCCTAATTCGATCTTCGCATGGTCGCTTAAGGTTACATCAGCGCTGAATGAATTAAAATTCAAGTTGGCTGTTGCGTTATCATGCAGGTCGATGCTGAACTCGATTTTAGAAACATCACCAAACGATCTTACTTCTGCGTTATCATAAGCCGAAACTGAACGCAGGCTTTCTGAAGTGATCCATACTACTAGTTTTTCGGGAGTGTAAGAAGATATACGTAAAACTCCATTGCTGCTTTGTACCAGGGCGCTTTCAGCGTAATACTTGTTATAAACCTTCACCTGCTCGGTTGCGTTGTCGGAAATAAATAATTCAACATTTCCGTGAATTTCGATCTTATTAATGGTCTTAATGTTATTCAGAATGGTGTAATCTGCATTTACGGTAGCAGCATAGGTTGACTTTGTTAAGCCTGATATTACAAGGAACATCAGAGCTAAGGATAAAATTTTGGTCTTCATTTTTTTTAGAATTAATTTTCTTTTTGCCTCTTTTTTGCTTCTCATAAACGATACTTATTTTTAAAGCTGAGTAATAATTTTACGCAGTTGATCTGTATCGTTTAATCTGCCGCAAAGGTGCGAATTATTTACGGTTCAATTATCATCTTAGTGTAATCATTACACCATTTTAAAATAGAGTTAAAAAGGCATCAAAAAGCTGTTTTTCAACATAATACAACGTTTATTGGAACCATTTTTTACATTAGGCGGAAGTATCGAATCAACTAAAAAATCAGTTTGGCGTCGTGTTTTTCCAAATTAGCTGAAAAAAATTTGAGTTGCTTTTTTGTAGCATCAATTGTTTGGGGAGATAAAAAATCAGTTTCAATTTGTCGTATTTTTATAGGGCGAAAACCTTAATCATCATATTGGGGTTAAGCAATTACATTATACCATATGGCTTTTATTGATTATTACAAAATATTAGGGGTCGAAAAGACTGCGAGCGAAAAGGACATCAAGAATGCCTACCGCAAACTGGCGCGCAAACATCACCCCGACCTGAACCCAAATGACGCTGAAGCGAACAAAAGATTTCAGCAGCTGAACGAAGCCAACGAGGTGCTAAGCGACCCGGAAAAGCGAAAGAAATACGATAAATACGGCGAGAACTGGCAGCATGGTGAGGCTTATGAGCAACAGGCCAGGCAACAGCAGCAACAAAGCCGGTCGCAGGGCGGCGGAGCGCAGGGGTTTGAGAGCTTTGAAGGATTTGGCGATGGCGGGGATTTTTCCGACTTCTTTCAATCGATGTTTGGGGGTTCTGGCGGCGGGCATTCAAGGAGCCAGGCAAAATACCGCGGACAGGATTTTAATGCCGAGTTACATTTATCACTACTTGATGCAGCCGAAACGCACAAGCAAACGCTCACGGTAAATGGTAAACAGATACGCATCACCATCCCGGCAGGTGTGGATAACGGGCAAACGATAAAAATTGCGGGGCATGGAGGCCCCGGGGTAAACAGCGGCCCGGCGGGCGATCTGTATATCACCTTTATTATAGCCGATGATCCGAAGTTTAAACGCCTTGGCAGCGATTTATACACTACGATAAAGCTTGACCTGTATATGGCAGTGCTCGGCGGCGAGATCACCGTAGATACGCTTACAGGCAAGGTTAAGCTGAAGATAAAGCCCGAAACCCAGAATGGAACAAAAGTTAAACTAAAGGGAAAGGGATATCCCATTTATAAAAAGGATGAATTTGGCGATCTGTATCTTACTTATGATATCCAAATGCCGACGAATTTGACGGATAAACAACGGGAATTGTTCACAGAGTTAGCTAAAGGCTGAAAGACCAAAGCTAAAGGCTATTTAGGGTTTAGGATTTAGAAATTAGAATTTAAAGACTATGTCGACAACAACACTAATACCGACCAATGAGTTTTGTACCTGGCACCAGGTGGAATATACCTTTATTTCCTCGCTGCATGATGCGGGGTTGGTGGAGATAAGAGTAATTGATCAGTCGGAATATATTCCCGAAACTGAATTACAAAAGTTGGAAAAAATGATCCGCCTGCACCAGGACCTGGAGATCAACATAGCTGGTATTGAAGCCATTACGCATTTATTGGAGCGTGTTGAAAACATGCATGAGGAAATGCGGATGTTAAGAAACAAACTGATGAGGTACGAGGGAGACCAATGAAAGTTGCTGATATTATACAACTACGGCTTCAAAACCAGCACCTTGCCTCCCCTGTTTTCAAAAATCCGGCTGATATTGTATACCATATGGGTGCTGTGCAGGCCCAGGATTATTCAGGAGCCAAGTGGGCCATCGCTCAGCGGCTTGTGGGAGCCAATGATGATCTGATTGAAAAGGCGTTTACCGATGGCGATATTATTCGCACCCATGTAATGCGGCCAACCTGGCATTTCGTTTCACCTCATGACATCAGGTGGATGCTCGAACTTACCGCGCCGAGAGTTCAGAGCTTATCGAGTTTCAGGCACCGACAGTTAAAACTGGATAAAGGCATTTTTGCTAAGTGCGAAAAGGCATTAATCAAGGCGTTGGAAGGTGGAAGGCAGCTGGCCCGAAATGATGTTGCAGCAGCCTTGCAACAAGCAGGCGTAAGTACTGATGAACAGCGCTTTGTTCATATTATGATGGAGATGGAGCTGATCGGCCTGGTTTGTAGTGGTGGCAGGCAGGGCAAGCAATTTACCTATGCTCTTTTAAATGAACGTGTACCCCAAACTAAAGCATTTGAGCGCGATGAAACACTTGCCGCACTGGCAGAACGGTATTTTGTTGCCCATGGCCCCGCTACTTTACAGGATTATGTTTGGTGGTGTGGGCTCACGGTAGCCGATGCTAAAGCCGGTATTGAAATGATAAAGGATAAGCTGGCAAGCAGCGAATTTGAGGGCAATACTTACTGGTTTACGGAACGATCAGCTGACTTGGTATTGAAAAGTAGTTCCGCCTATCTCCTACCCAATTATGACGAATACATTGTGAGTTATAAGGACCGGAGCGCGGCAATAGAAGCATCCAATATTGATAAGGCGGATCCCCGCGGTACTATTTTTAATAACACAATCGTAGTTAACGGCCGCGTTATAGGCACCTGGAAGCATAGCTTCAGGAAAAATACAATTGTATTAGAAATTATACCCTTTAAACCATTAAGCAAGGCAAATGAAACAGCGATCAATGCAGCTGCCAAACGCTATACCAGGTTTTGGGGGTTGAAGGACTTTGTCTTACAAATCTGTAAATAGGGATACTGTCATCAAAACTTAAAAAACTGATTCTGAATAGCATAGAGTACCAAACCTGTTCTTGATTTCAAATTCAGCTTCAGAAAAAGGGCTTCCCTGTAATTATCAACCGTGCGCGGACTAACATTCATTTTATCGGCAATCTCTTTGTAGGTTAACTCGGAACAGGATAGCTTTAAAAATTCAAGTTCATTTTTAGAAAAGCCTGGAGTATCTTCTTTATCAGCAACTGAACGGATCAGCTTACCCGAAACCATTTCATTGATGTAAACGCCTTTTGTGTGAATTGTTTTAATCGCTTCCAGAAGTTCTCTTGGTTTTGATTCCTTTAGTACGTATCCACAAGCCCCGCATTTGATCATCTTGATCACTGCCTTATCATCCTCAAACATGCTTAAGGCCAGCACCCTAACATGTGGGTACTTTTCCTTTAACCAACAGGTGGCATCATACCCATCCATTATTGGCATATTGATATCCATCAGGATCACTTGTGGTAAGGGATGCCTTGGTAGCATCTGCTGCATTTGCTGACCATTTTCAGCTTCAAAAACAACTTGCAGTTCCTTAAATTCGCTCATTAGCCCGGCCACGCCGTTTCTGAAAAGGGTGTGATCATCAACTATGGCGATCAATATTTTATCTGTTTCCATCTTTTTTAGGGATAAGGAATGAATATAGCTATGCAAGTTCCTTCGCCGGGCTGAGATTGAATAAAAACAGTTCCGTTTACTATCTCAACACGTTTTTGGATATTCTTCAGGCCCATACCCTTCTGTTGTTCCAACAATTCATCCAGGTTAAATCCTGAGCCATTATCAATGATCTGCAACTTAATGCCGCCATCAGTATAGTCTAATTTAACATTGATCTCGCTTGCCTGTGAATGTTTGATAATATTATTCAATATCTCCTGGGTAATACGAAACAATATCAGGTCCTTATCAGTATTATTATAGCCTGGGTTTTCACCATCAATATCATAAGTAAGCAGAAACTTGCCCGACTTTTCCATCCAGCTTATCTCATGGCGTATGGCATCCTCAAGACCAAGTTTTACCAGTTGCTCGCCGTGCAGCAGCTTACCTAACAAGCGCATTTCCTTTATTGATTTCAGATTCAGTTCAATAGCAGCGTCTATTTTCTGCTGCGCCTTTTCGAGGTTATCAAGCTCAATAGAGTTTAATGTAAGTGATGTCAGGCTCAGCAGCTGGCCAATATTATCATGCAACTCAACACCAATGGTTTGCATGGTTTGTTCCTGTATCTCAAATTGGGTTTTAACAAGTTCTGAATCAAATATAAATTGCATATGTTCTTTATCACGTTTGTTTTTAATTTGTCTTTTCTTATATAGAAGCACGAAATAGGTAACAGATCCTGACATTAAAACAAAGAAAGCCGAGGCAGAAAAAAGGAGAATATAAATCTCTTCATCCGGAAGTTTTTCAGTAATCATTTGAAATCGGATTGTTAACCACAGGTAGACTCCTATCAATTAATATAGAAATACCTATTAGAAAATAAAACAACAAATTACACACATATTCAAATGTGTATAAAATTGTTATATCGTAGTCGTGTTTTCGAAATAAGTTCGTTAAGCCAAAAATCAAAAAAATACTACTCGAAAAAAATAATATGTTAACATTAAACCAAAATATGCTCTGATGTAGTAAACTTTCCTCAGATTGAGATATAAGCATTTTATTAAACAATAATAGTGAATAAACAATGTAAACGAATTGCGAGAAATTTAAGGTGATAGAGGGGAATTCTGTTATTTTTTCTAGAAATATTAAATCAATAACCCATATTATAAAAAATGCAGCAGTGAAAAAAACAATGATTCTTTTAGAAATAGTCGTGTTAAATAAATTATAGTAGATTATTGAAAATGAAACAAATTCAATTATTGCAATTAGATGTTCTATAGGCATACTATTGTGAAATATTATCCCTATAATTTTCTTTATCCCCTCACAAATAAATGTCGCACCAATTAGGATTGTTAAAATTTTGAAAGGAATAGTGAGGCTTTTATACCTCACTATTCCAACTATCGAAATAATTAAAAGAAGTATCAAATATAGAATATAGCGTAAAATCATTTTAATTACCGCCTAATGAACCGCAAGCTTGTGGACAAGGATCAACATGATCGTAAATATAGTTAGTAGCTAAAGTCATATCAGTATTATTGTCAGTCCCCAGAAAGTTATTTTCACTGCCGCTGGTGCCTAATAAAACTAAACTAAATATTCTTTTTTTACCGTTTATATCTGCACGCTTACCTAGATAAATTCTTAGTCCATTTGCACCTTTCTGGTCTAAAATTGTACACAATAGCGACTTGGGAATCCAAAAACCATGTAAACTTTCCCCTGCATCCGTTCTCAGTCTTCTAAACCAAGCCTTATCATTTTGACCACGATATTTGTTTACCATCGCATAGGCGGTTGCATAATCTATCCGTGTTGATGTTAAAAATTCTTTTCCAGTCTGCTTAAGCGCATTTTTAGTTTCATAACTTTTCGCTATAGTAAAGTCATCGCCAAGAGTACCCATAATGATGGGGATTGAAAATCCTAATCCAACTCCTACTATTAAGGTAATAAAATAGGGCAAAATAATTTTTAATTTTTTCATGATCGTTAGGGTTTTAAGTTAATAATTAATTGTGTTTTGTTTTACTAAAGTCTTAAATAGTCATCGTACCAAGCATGGTGTTTACACCCGTTTTCATACCGTAAAAACACCCTGTTTTTCAGGATTATATAATTTAAGATATCAGAATTGGTATCATGGTTTTGCGCAGATTTCGCACCGGGACAATAATCAAGAATAATTTAAGGGGTTGTGTTTTTTCATGATCGTTAAGGTTTAGGATGGAAATTAAAATTTTATTATCGAAAATAATAAAATAACTACCAGATTACCAAACTATTTACATGATTTAAATAACGTAAAAACACCCTATTAAAAAAGTGCTTTTTACGGTAAAGCCCTTTCTATTTCCCGTTGAGATTTGAATTATCATATCAGATAACCGGGAAAGCTGAAAACGGAATAGAGTAGGCAAAATTCATATCAAATCATGGAAACATCAAAAAAAAAATCGTTAATTGAGCAAGCTTCTCAATCGGAAATTAAAACTGAAACAGCTGTAAAAATTGTAAAAGATCTACTTAAAGCGGCTTCTTCCTCTAATGATTTCAGTTCATCAATTAAAATTAAAGTTAATGACTCTGAAAACAAATCTGCACCGAATTTTTGTGCTGTATGTGTTTCAACCCCTTTTGGCTCATATTGTGTATTGCCCCCAGGTGGTAGTTGCTAATTGTTAATTGGAATACTATGTAGTTATTATGAAGCCCTTCAAGTTAATTGACGGGCTTTTTTGCTTAAATTGGGACCACAAAAATCCTTGCCTTCTTATACACCATGATCCGATGCCTGTTCGGCCATTTCGTGAATGATGTCGTCAAGCCTGTTTAGTTCGGTTTGGAAATGTTCGAGCACTTTTGCATCTGTGGGGTGGTCCTTAAGCATTACGGCCAATGCCTTTAAATTAGCAAGCGGGCTGCGCACCAGGTGCGATTGCTTCCAGGCCATATCCTTTATGTTATTGATGTGGCTTTGAATGCGCTCGTAGGCATTTTTCAGGTCCTGTTCCGCATTTTTCCTTTCGGAGATATCATATAAGGCCATCATCATGCCAAATATCTCCTTATTGTCGTTGGTTATTGGGAACAATCGTACATAATACCAGTTTATCGTGCCGTCATCCTGCGGGTAATCAATTTCATAGTTAATATTATTGCCTTCCAATACCTCCCTGGCAAACTGTACAAACTGGGGAAATCTTTCAGGCGGGAAATAATCAGAAAGCCGGTCGCCCTTACCGGGTGTATGATGTGCTTGTTCTTTAACAAATTCGTTGGCCTTTTGGTTAAATGCCAATACCTGCAGATCCATATCGAACAAGGCGTAAGCGGTATCGGTGGTGTTCAGGATCGTTTGCAGGTTAGCTTCAGATTTCTGGAGCGATTCTTCCGCTTTGAGTTTTTCGGTAACATCATTAGTAAGCGAAAGCCGTACTGACATCCCATTAAAGATAATATCATGGGCAATTAGTTGTATCGACATGATGGTGCCATCCTTGCGTAGATGGCGCACAACCCCCAGGTCGGTTGCGCTGCTTGCATTCCTTCTGTGGCGCTCCAATTGTTCCTCAAAATCCTCCTCGGGCCGCAATTGGGAAACTTTCATCTGTAAAAGTTCCTCTTGTGTATAACCATAAAGATTGGCGGCAGCTTCATTAACTGCAATTACCGACAGGTCATCTTTTGATATCATCCACAAAGGCAATGGGTTACTGTCAAAAAGCAATTTGTATTTCTGTTCGGATGATCTAAGTTGCTCCTCTGCTCTTTTTCGCTCTGTAATGTCTATCATCGAGCCAATGATAGTGGGCTCCTCACCAATTATAGCCCTGCTTCCATAAAATTCCACCCAGTTTGTTGTGCCGTCCTTCCTTTTGCCCATAGCCTCGTAATGAACACTTTCTACTTCACCTGCCATGCGTGCTCTTACATTTTCTGTAGTAATTGCCCGGTAACTCTCATGGATAATTGTTTCAACCGGGAACGTATTGATCACTTCGCCAGGTTCATACCCGAAAACTCCTGCAAAACGGGGGTTTACATAAACAAACTTTCCATTTTGAACGATGTATACGCCCACCATTGATTTTTCGGCAATAGTTCTGAACTTTAACTCTGCCTCCCTAAGTTCAGCCTCCATTTTCTTGCGGCCGGTAATATCACGGGCTATAACCAGGATACGGTCATCAGCAAACATTTTTACATTGATCTCTGCGTCGAATATCGATCGATCTTTGCGGATCAATCGTCTTTCTCTTATCACAGACTGTATCGGGTCACGGGGGCCGTGAGTAACCGGGTCGGTTTTTAGCTCTTCTGGATCTATAATTTCCTCAACATTTAGTTGCAGCAATTCTTCACGGCTATACCCCATCATTTTGCACATACTGGCATTTACATCAATAAAATTCCCGTTATAGTCAAGGACATAAATAGCATCGGACGCATGTTCAATAAGTGAACGATACTTTTCTTCGCTTTTTTTAAATTCGGCCGACCGCTCCTCAACTCTTTTTTCAAGACCCGTATTCATTAATTTCACTTCAGCTTCTGCTTCCGATCGCTGTTTATCGATCTTGTTTAACCAATTGGCAGTGTTCCATATCAGCAGCAAGCTTACCAACAAAAAGCAAACGGCCAGCAGCGAAATTCCTATATCCAACGTAAACGCCTGCAAATGTTGCGTTTGTACCCGGAACGATCCAAATATGATAACCATTAAGAGCATCAGGGTAAAAAGCCTCTTTGCCATTTGATTGCCTACCAGTTTACCTGTAAACAGTCTGGTGACGCCAATTGATGGATTTAAGAGCGATGCAGCAATGGATAAAATAAAAATGAGCACCGCTGAATGGGTTGCCATTGAGCTTACATAAAAAAGCGAATCGAATAATGATACTCCATACAGATAACCAATCAAGGCAATTGCCGACAGAATAGTAACTATGTGGAAAAGACACTGTGATATGACACGAAATATGCGGCTTTTTATGGTAAGCGCTAAAAAACCCAGGCCAAGAAGACTAAAACTAACCGCGGCATTAAACGCCATGCGACCGGGAAACGGATAACTTCGCGACAGCTTGATGTGATCCATTACAAATAATTGGTCGATACCGGCATCAAAGTGAAACAAGTTTTGGGAAAGGGTGATCAACCCAATTAGGGTACCCAGCAGCGATAATATAACAAAGGCAATGCCGTATTTCCATGCAGGGTATTGGGTGAGCATTAAGGCACAGCCAAATAAAACATAACATAAGGCCGTATTGAACCTCATGGGTTCAAAAGCGGGTACTATGCTCTGCAAAACCTGCATCTTAAAAACCCATCCCAATATCACTATAACACCAATTGCAATAGTGATAATGCTTATGATTATTACCGTTCTATTTTTCTGCGGATGATCCATTCAAAATAGATTTCAATTAAGAGTTTGTTATGATACAGGCATACGGTTAAATCAGTATATTAGTTATACTAATAAAGTTAAAAACAAAATCAGCGACAAAGATCAAATAATAATTTAATGAAATAAAAGGCAAGTTTATTGCATAATGATTAAAGCGAAGGTAGGAAACTATTACCCTTTTTTGTTCAAAAATCCACGCAACGCTTGCTGCGTAAATTTCGACAGTACCAGTTCTCCGCTTATAGCGGCCCGCTGGGCAAGCAGGGTATCCCAATCATCGGTACCCTCCCATAATATTTGTTTTAAACCTGAAAGGGCTTCAGGGTGATAGGAAGCCAGTTTTTGTGTAAGCGTATCTAATGCTGCATCCATAGTGGCGATATCGGGATAGACATCGTTATATAGACCTTTTTCTTTGGCCCAGGATGCTGTTTGAAAGTCGACCGCACGAATAGTTAGCTGTGAAAAAGCAGGAAGCCCCATTTTGCGAATTACGGCAGGTGATATCACAAAAGGGCCGATACCGATAGCCAACTCACTTAATTTAATGGATGCTGCCTCGGTTGCCAGGCAGTAATCGGCCGCTGCAGCAAGTCCAACTCCACCACCTACCGATTTACCCTGTATGCGGGCTATAATTATTTTAGGCGACTTGCGACAGGCATTGATCACGTTGGCAAAGCCCGAAAAAAATACTGCCCCTGCTTCTTTATCCTGTATCTCCAATAACTCATCAAAGCTGGCGCCGGCGCAAAATGTACGGTCGCCTCCGCTCTTTAATACAATTACCCGTGTATCAGGATTGTTACCCGCTTTTTCTATCTCAATTGTAAGCTGATCCAGCAGCAGTGCAGGCAGTGAGTTTTGTGCAGGGTGATAAAAACTGATCGTACTTATACCATTCTCAAGAGTTGCAGTTACATTTCCGTTTTGGGTGTCGGGCATAAAAATGGCAGACTTATATTTTTAAATGATTATGCCAATATCGGCAGATTTTAGCATCCATACAACATTTGCGCCCGGCTAATGCAAATCGTTTCGTAAAAAACACCTATTACTATCCAACATTATGTTATTAAATAAATATTTATATTTTTGTACTAATATAATTAATTAATTAAAACTATAATTTTGAAGATCTTAGTTATTGAGGACAACCCTGATATAAAGGAAGTGCTGGACTATATTTTAAAGATTGAAGGTTACGAGGTGATTCCTTGTCAGGACGGTACTTCATTAAATTCTCTTGATATAATAAAGCCGGATATCATCCTTATGGACGATATATTAGCCGGGATAAGAGGCAGTGCACTATGCCAGCAATTAAAGGCTGATGTAAGAACAAAGGACCTGCCGGTCATCTTAATATCTGCTATGCCAAACGTCAGGGATACGGCAGCTAAATGTGGTGCCGATACCTACATAGAAAAACCCTTTAATATTGATGAACTTATTGATATGGTTAAACAATTTGCCTGATCGCTGCTACCTAAAACGTATCTAACATGCTATAATTTTGCTATTTTTATCAATAAATAGTTTATTGCCATGTTTAGTTTTCAGAATTTATACCTGTTTTTTATAGCCTCGCTGTTGCTTAACCTTGCACCTGGTAATGATATGCTGTATGTAGCATCCCGCAGCATTTCGCAAGGCATAAAAGCCGGCATTGTTTCAGCTCTGGGTATTTTCTTTGGGTGTTTTGTGCACATTTTTGCTGCGGTTTTGGGGCTTTCTATTATTATCGCACGTTCTGCTTATCTGTTCAGTATCATTAAGTTTGCCGGAGCCGCCTATTTGATCTATCTCGGTATAAAGGCACTCACCACAAAGGATAGGCATATGGGCGATACCGCAAATCAAACTAAAGTGAATAAATGGCGGTTGTTTAAGCAAGGTATTATTACCAATGCGCTGAACCCAAAAGTGGCCATATTCTTTTTATCCTTTCTGCCTCAATTTATAGATCCTGCATCGTCATACTTTAAATTCCAGCTTTTTACCCTGGGTTTTTGGTTTGCCTTACAGGGCACGCTTGTTTTAATTATTGTTGCTATTATATTGGGTAAAACGAAGGATTTTTTCAAGAAGAACCCGAAGGTGTGGATGATACAGGAGAAGGTAACAGGAATTATCCTTATAAGCCTTGGGATTAAGGTTGCACTGGCAGCTAAAAAATAAAATGATGGTAAGCCTGGAAGCAGCCCGAAAAATAGCACTCTCGATGCCGGATGCTGAGGAGTTCGACCATTTTGGCAGGCCTGCATTCAGGATAAAAAAGAAACGGATTTTTGCTACGCTTTGGCCTTTAGAAAACCGGATGATGGTAAAGCTTTCGCCCATTGATCAATCTGTTTTTAATGCTTTTGATTCAAGCATATTCTACCCTGTCCCAAACAAGTGGGGATTAAAGGGCGCAACGTTTGTTGATCTTTCAAAAGTGAGGCCCGATATGCTGAAAGATGCCATTAATACCGCATGGCAAACTGCATCTGTAAAAACTTCGAAAAGTTGAGGATTAAATATATCTTCGTTTTATAACCTCTACTTCTCTAAAAGCTAAATTCCACCTAATGAAACGCATAAGTACCCTTATTTTGTTCATATCGATAATTGTCATTACGACAAGTACCATTAGCCAGGCGCAACAGGGAGTTTATAATGTGAAAAGCTATGGCGCTGCAGGTGATGGCAAAACACTGGATTCAAAAGGGATAAATAAAGCCATTGACGCTGCCGCCAATGCTGGTGGCGGACATGTTTATTTACCTGCCGGGAATTATTTATCGGGTTCAATTCATTTAAAAAGCAATATTTCAATCTATCTCGAACAAGGCGCAACAATTATCGCTACCGATGAAGATCCCGGCTCGGCTTACGACCAGGCGGAACAAACAATAAACACCACTTACCAGGATTACGGTCATAGTCATTTTCATAATTCGCTGATCTGGGGTGAGAATATTCATGATGTTTCCATTTTAGGGCCCGGGAGGATTTGGGGTAAGGGGCTGATAAAGGATTATTTTAAAGGCAGTAAGGTGGCCAATAAGTCGCTGGTGCTGTATAATTGCCGGAACGTGATTATCCGAGACATTACCTTTTTCCATGCAGGTTGGTTTGCCATTTTAACTACCGGGGTAGATAACCTGACCATTGACAATGTTAAAATGGATACCAATCGCGACGGCATGGACATTGATTGTTGTCGTGATGTGCGTATATCCAACTGCACGGTAAATTCGCCTTATGATGATGGCATTTGCCTTAAAAGCACCTATGCCTTAGGCTTTGCTAGGGCGACTGAAAACGTAACCATTACCAACTGCCAGGTGAGCGGTTATGATGAAGGATCGCTGCTTGACGGCACCTTTAAAAAGGAAGACAAACAAGCTTACCGAACCGGACGAATTAAATTCGGGACAGAATCAAACGGTGGGTTTAAAAATATTGCCATCAGCAATTGCGTATTTGACTTTTGCCAGGGACTGGCATTGGAAACGGAGGACGGTGCTTTGCTTCAGGATGTGACCATCAGCAATATTACCATGAGGGATATCACCTCTGCTCCTATCTTTCTGCGTTTGGGTGCACGTATGCGCGGGCCACAGGGAACGGCGGTAGGAGAATTGCGCAGGGTATCGATCAGTAATGTAAGGGTTTACAATTCTAATCCCGAATATGCCTGTATCATCAGCGGCATCTCCGGGCATGATATCAATGATCTGGAACTCAACAACATCCGCATCTATTATGACGGCGGTGGCAAAGTAAGAACGGAACCGGTTCCCGAAAATGAAAAGAATTACCCGGAGCCCAGCATGTTTGGCGCTATGCCTGCTTATGGCTTTTTCATCCGCCATGTATCAGGGCTTAAAATGAGGGATGTGGAGGTTAGTTTTTTAAGTGATGATGCCCGGCCCGCATTCATGTTTGATAATGTGAAGGGCTTAGATGTGCATAATGTGAAGGGCCAAACGGTAAAGGGTGTAGATGAGTTTAAGTATGTGGATACGGTGCATTAAGCAGCAGCGAAAGGTTTGATATGCTCTAATTCCTGTTGCTTTTCTTTTAATTCATTTTCAATATCAAAATCATCTTGTAGCCCAAGCCAGAACTTTGCAGAATTTCCAAAAAATTGACTTAATCTCAATGCAGTATCAGCGGTTACTCTGCGATTACCTTTAATAATCTCTGAAACTCTTGTTTGTGGAATGTTAGTTTCTTTAGCTAATCGGTAAGGTGTGATATTTAAGGGTACCAGGAATTCCTCTTTCAACACTTCTCCGGGATGTATATTTGGTAGTTTTTCCATAACTGTATTTATTTAATGATAATCTATTATTTCCACTTCACTCGCGTTGCCACTATCCCATTTAAAAATTATCCGCCACTGATCATTTATTCGAATACTGTAATAATTCTTTAAATCTCCTTTTTTCTTTTCTAATTTATTAGAAGGAGGTATTGTCAAATCCTGGATATTCTGTGAATTATTTATCATCCTGAGCTTTCTTCTTCCTATTGTTTGAATTTCCATTGGAAGCTTCGTTCCTCGCCATGACGTTGGGGTTCTTATTACTTCACAATCCTTCCCAAAACCTCATCCCTCAAATTCTTACTCACAGGTACCTGCTGTTTTTGCAAGAAAAGTGTATTACCCTCAATGGTCTCCACCTTATTTATGGCTACGATATAGGATTTGTGTGTTTGTATAAACTGGTTTGCAGGCAATTTTTCAAGTAATGATCTGATGGTGGTATGCGTGATGATCTTTCTATTTTCAAGATGGATAGCGACATAATTTTCCATCCCTTCAATAAACAGGATATCTGCAAAGGTTATCTTTTCGAGCCTGCCGTTGGATTTTACAAAGATGTATGGGACAGCAATTTCCGGCTGTTCTTTTTGGGTGAAGTAATCTCTTGCTTTCCATGCTGCTTTCAGGAAACGATCATAAGATATGGGTTTAAGCAGGTAATCCATCACATCCAGTTCAAAGCCTTGTATGGCGTATTGCTCATAGGCCGTGGTAAATATCACTTTAGGCGGATTGCGGAATGCCCTTAGAAACTCCACCCCGGTAATGTGCGGCATCTGGATGTCGAGGAAAAGCAGGTCGACTGTTTGCTGCTGTAACAAGTTGCTCAATTGCAGGGCATCTTCGCAAACACCTTTCAGATCCAGGAAATCAATTTTTTCCATGTAGCCTTGAAGGCCTTTGCGGGCGAAAGGCTCGTCATCAGTAATTACACAGCTTATCTTATCGCTCATATTCAACCTCCAGTTCAGCTGTAAAATTATTGTTTTCCTTGTTAAGCTTTAAAGAATGTTTGCCAGGATAGAGCAAGTCAAGTCGACGTTTCAAGTTCTCCAGCCCTATCCCACCCGCTTTTGTTTCAGTCTTAATTAATAGTGGCGGAATGGAATTTTCAATCTTAAATTCAATCTTATTTCCTTCAACCTTGGCTTCAATCAGCATTTGATATTCGCCGCCAACAAACTTAAAGGCATTCTCTACCAATGGTAAAAACAATAGTGGATATACCAATTGCCCGTTCAGTTGCTTATCGAAATCAACTTTAAGCTTTAGTTTGTCGGTACTGCGTATTTTTTGCAATTCTATAAAACTTTGCAGGTATTCTATCTCCTGCATCACAGGGACTTGCTGCTGCTGGTCGTATAATTGATAACGTAATAATTCCGAAAACTTTTCAATGCTCCGCTTTGCCCCTGCTGTATCCTCATCCATCTGGAAATAAATAGTATTCAGGGCATTAAACAGAAAATGCGGGTGATACTGAGCCTTTAGGAATTTCAACTCAGTCTCTAAATGCTCATTTGTAACCTTTTCAAGCTGAACTTTATTATCAACATAAGCCCTTAACCAGGTGCTGCTGCGGGCAATACCATAATATACAATGGCATACAAGGTGGGTATCATGTTAATGTCGGCTACATCAGCCCAGGGTATCCACCAGGCTTTCCAGTCGGGCTGGTGCAGAGCCATATCCATCGGGACGAATATCACATTGACCAATACCAGGTTAGCACCCACCAATATCAACAGTTCCCTCACCACCCCCTGGTAGCATAATTGCACTGGCCAGCGTTTGTCGTAATAGCGAAATAAGCCTTCAAAAAGCGCGATGCCTATGTAACCAACAAATATGCTACAAGCCATTTCGATGGCATTGATATACCAATCCCTCTCCCAGAAACGCTGGTTTATATCAGTGTCATGCAATAGCCTGACGGTAAAGTATACCAGCAGGCCGTACAAGGCAGGGAATATGTATTTTCTGAAGAATTTCATTTTGTCAAATTGGGCTGTCATGCTGAGCTTGTCGAAGCATGTGGGCTAGCCTTACCGCACGTCCTTCGACAAGCTCAGGATGACAACGCTCTTTATTATGTGTTAAATTAGTAATTTATGCTGAAAGTGCCACAACCGGTTTTATTTCTTCCTGTTCTATTTCCATAACAGGCTTTGGTTTATCTTTTGGCTTCATGCCGAATAAAAACCGGGTTAAGGCATAAGGACGTACCAGTAAGTGATAGATCAGCACGGTTACAAAGAAAGTTATGCCTACGGTATAAATATACTTCGACAGGATGCTTTCATTTTGTGTTTGCACGATATAATAAGCTATTAAAACGATCACTGTTTGATGCAGGATATAGAACGGATACACCGCCTGGTTCAAATAATTTAATACTTTGCGCGTGCGATTGAGGTAATGCTTGCCATAACCCACCAGCGCCAATACCCATCCCCAGGCAATTGTCGGCCTTAAGGCGGTAAAAAGATAGCTGAAAAAGCTGCTGTGAAATGGCCAGTTTACATAGCCAGGTTCAAATTTATTCCACCTCATGCATTCCCATGCCATCAGGCTTAAAAAGCCAATAGTGAGGGCAAAGCGGCGGTTACGCTCAAGGCTATCCATCAGTTTTGGTTGCAGAATGAAGATAAACCCTGCCAACAAAAACAACAACCAGTAAACAAAGTAGCAGCCATCATGAATCAGATCATTTGTTTCGGGTAGTTTTTCGCTTAGTAATGTAAACCAAATGATGCCGGGCACCATTAATAAATAAATCCATTTGCCCTTGGCCAGTAAAGCCAGCTTTGCTTTAAAGCCATCACTTTTGGGGGATATCATCCAGGCAAACACCGGTGCAAATATTAAATCGTAAATAAACAGGTAAGCGATAAACCAAAGATGATGCCAGCTAAAACTCCCCCCTTTAGGATAAGGCACAAAATTAAATACGCTTGGATACCAATCCAAAAAGCTGCCCTTGTAGCCATGTGCAAGTCGCTCTATATAAATCTGTGGCGGCACAATGATAAACATGCCCACCAGAAGCGGTATGAATAACCTGCGGAAGCGTAAACCGATGAAGCTTAAAGTAGAGCGCCGCTGCATCATGTAGTAACTCACGGTACCAGAAATGAAAAAGAGCAGCGGCATGCGAAAAAGGTGCATAAAGTGATTTGATTCCATCATCAGGTTGCTGGTCAAAGCATTTTTGATGTGCCAGTTATCTTCGGCCACATAAGGCATGGCCGAATGAAAAAATAATACACCCAGGATTGATAATATCCTTAACCAATCCAGATAAGTTTGTCGTTGTGTGGTTTCCATGGTTTTTCTTTTTTTATATAAAGGAACCACGATCACCCAACCTGATAAAACATTTTTGACCAATGGACAGATTTCGGTGACCACCGGGCACACTTAGCATGGAGAGGATGGCTAGATTTGTCCCATCAATACAAACTCATAAACACCTATATCAAATGAAAAAGATATTATTTGCATTTTTAGCCAGTACGTTGCTACTGAACACTGCTTATTCCCAAATAAAAATTGACACCTCTGATTTTGTTAAAAATAACAGCCAGCTATATGCTGTGGTAGTATCGCAAAGCGATCAAATTGTTTACAAACAATATTTCAACGGTAAAAGCGAGCAGGAACTGTTTAATAATCAATCGCTAACCAAAAGCGTGATGTCCTTATTAATGGGTATAGCTATTAATAAAGGTTATATCCCATCGGTTGATGAAAAGATAATTAAATACTTTCCTCAATTAAAACAGGATACCGATAAACGGAAACAGGAGATCACTATAAGGGAGATCATGAACCAGGCATCGGGACTTTGGCATGAGGACCCTTTAGTGGGCCGATACCTCAAGCTACCCAATCCATCAGAATATACATTACAACAGCCATTGGTTTCGGAACCGGGTAAGGTATTCCATTATAATAATGCGGCAACACATTTGTTATCGGTTATTATTACGGAGTCTACAGGTATGAGCACGCTTGAATTCGCCCAAAAATATTTATTCGGGCCGCTCGGTATTAAAAATATAAAGTGGAATAAAATGAATGATGGCTATTATGACGGATGCGGTCTGCTAAGTGTTCAAATGCCTAACGAGAATATGAACAGGATAGGCTCGCTACTGTTGCATAAAGGACATTTTGGCCATAAAAGCGTTGTTCCTGAAAAGTGGATAGCAGAAATATTGCACCCAACTATTTTTTATAATACGCCCTGGGGATTTAACGGCTCAACTTATGCCCTGTGCTGGTATCATAACAATTATAATAATACGCCCATAACTTATGGGCTTGGCTGGGGCGGCCAATATGTATTTGTTATTCCGGACAAAAAAGCAGTCATATCGGTAAATGAAAGCATTAATGATTTAACGGCAATAAAGGCATCCAGCCTGTTTCTGGGAAAGATATTCCCATTGATCTATAAGCAGTTAAAGGATTAAACTTCAAAAGCGATATTCATGAGGATCGCCTTTGCATTATTACATTTTGCCAGCTTATAGTTTTTAAATATTGTAACTTTTGTATGTAAAATATCGTCTTATTTGCGAATTGAACCTAAGACGTATGAAACTTAAAAATCTTCCCTGGATACCATTCGCCTTGTTCGCCATTATTGTAGGCCTTTACCCTTTTATTTATTATTTGGTTGACATGCACGACAAGGGTTTATTGTCCAGCAAACCAAAGGAGTTGCTTGATAATTCAGTGTGGTACACTGCTTTTTATATCCACATTACCTTTGGCGGTATTGCCCTGTTAACCGGGTGGACACAATTCAGCAAAAGGCTGCGCGATAAATATTTAAATACGCATCGTACTATAGGTAAAATATATGTAGTATCTGTTATGCTAAGCAGCGTAGCGGGCTTATTTATCGCCTTTTTCGCTACGGGCGGAATTGTTAGCTCGCTGGGTTTTGGCTTGCTTGCATCACTCTGGCTTTACACCATCATAAAGGCTTATACCAGTATTCTGAAAAGGGATATAAGGCAACACGAAAACTGGATGATCCGTAATTATGCCTTAACCTTTGCAGCGGTTAACTTACGCGTTTACCTGCCTCTCTTACAAATGATCGTTTTTCACGATTTTATACCTGCCTACCGCGTTGTATCATGGCTGAGCTGGGTGCCCAACCTGATCATTGCAGAAATGATTATCAATAGGCGAAAGCAAAAGCCCTCATATATTACCCAGGCAACATAAGGCATCTTTTAATAATCCGCGTAGCCTCATCCCCTGGCCCCTCTCCCCGCTGGTTAGCGGAAAGAGGGGAGGAATGAAAATTCTTCTTAGAACTTGTAAGTCACCCCTGCACCAAATATCTGTTTAACCTGTAACAGGGAATGATATTCGGTAACTCCGTTATTCTGAACAGGGATTTTCGCATTTGGGTCCGAAATCAATTCAACACCGGCATTTACTGTAACGATCTTGTTTACCTTCATAAAAATATTGCCGGTATAATCAGCGTAAATATTGCCCGGCTGTTTCAAATAATTAGAGAATAATTTCAGAATATTTTCAAAGGCGATGTTGGGCGCAATATTTACTTTATAATAACCATCCAATGAGGCGCCAAATTCAAAAAGACTTTTTTGTCCAGGTGTTACCCCGTATGATCCCGCCGCCGAAAGGGAATCATTTTGTACAAAAGTAAAGCGCGCCGCTGCAGGAGAAATATTTATCCTGAAATTGTCTGATTTCTTATAAGCAAATCCCGGCCCGAAAGTAAGGTACGCTGGTGCAAATGGGGCAGATATTAAGGTTCTGCCGGTACTGCTGTAGTTGTATCCATTTGTAAATTGTGTTTGAAAGTTGGCATAAAAGGTATAAAGCCAGTATTTTGCAGCTTTATAACCCAGTAAGCTGTTCAAAATTATTCTGTCATCATTTTTTTGCCAACCAGCACCGTTTTGTTTGCTTAAACCATAGCCTGCTATTACCTTATTGTCCCAGCTCCAATTGCCCTTTTTATAGTCGAAATCATAATCCAAAACTATGTTTGCTGCAAATGCATCCGTACCGCCTGCCGCCCAATGAGAAAATGAACTTTGGTTGATCAGAAATGTATTTTGCCCATGTATGGTCCAAATTTTTGTGGTATCAGGAGGAGTTGCCGCGGGTGTTTGTGCGTAGGCCGCCACACCGCAAAATAATAGCATGAAGAAAGTTAGTGTGTTTTTCATAATAGATTGTTTAGTAATGTTCAATAGAGGTTAATTGAGGTAAAATTACTAATATGCCATAATTGAACCAAATAGAAGCGATAATCGCTTTTGCCGGCCAGGGAGAATAATAATATTAAAGCTTATGTAATATTTATGTTACATGATATTTTCTTTTAATTTATATTATTCTTAATCGTTAAATTAGATGAGTTTAAATTAATTAGTGGATTGCCGGGCGCGAGGTCTGGCTTTTCTTTTTTAGGAATCCGCCAATTAAAACCCTTTGACTCTGAGAGTGTTTAATGTACACACTTAAAGTAGAATGCTTATAAGCAATTGAAATAACCAATAGTTAATTTTGGTCATTATTTTTTAATAATACTTTATATTTTTCACTTTAATAAATCATTGCAATAGCCTGAATCTTATCAAAATATGGGCTTTAAAATCCAAATCATACAGGCTCATTGTTTGGGCACAAGGGCGATATGATATTCCTGTATCAGGGCCGGATTTTCGGGCGTTAGTGTAAAACTCACTTTAATATTTGCCTGCTCTCCCTGCATGATGAAATAACCCCGCAACTGATTCTCGGGCACCACATCACCTACCGCAGTAATCGTTCCGGCTTTGGTGAATATTGGTATCGCTTCTGCACTTAATTTTTCAGGAAAATAATCCATAAAGAAATTACGGGCAAATATTCCACTGGCTTGCGGGTTATGCCAGTTAGGTAAAATCTTTAACAGATCATTTTTGCGTTGCGTTAGTATATCTGATGGTGGTAGCTGGCGCGGCTTTATACCTGATAATCGCAATAAGGTATCAGCAACCTGCAAATTAACACTCCCTGCATTTGCATAGGTTAAATTCGCGAACGACATTACGCCTATACCATATTCAGGATAAACCGTCCACTCGCTGCCAAAACCAGGTAGCCCGCCTGTATGACCAACGGCAGTCATCCCATCAATGTATTTCCTCCAGCGCAATCCGTAGCAATAGGCTGATGCAAAGGGGTAAACCCTGCCCGTGGGAGTTTTGTAGTTGGTGTTAAAGCCATTCACATCCCAGGGATATTGCATTTCGCGAAGATCGCTTCTTTTAACAGGACCGGTTTCTGCATCATCTCGCGGCGGCCATGCTGATAAATGAAGCGCTTCATATTTGCTAAAATCTTCGATGGTTGTGATCATCCCTCCCATTGCTCCGTAAGAGCCATCGTGCAATAAGGGCTGTTCTACCCATTGGTTATCAATCCAGCGGTAGCCGTGGGCCAGCAGTTCCTTTGGCACTTTGGTGTATTCCCAGTAGGTATGCGTCATGCCCAACGGCTTTAATATATTTTCTGTGATGTACTCTTCGTAACTTTTGCCTGATACCTTTTTAATGATGTAGCCTAATGTAGCAAAGCCCAGGTTGCTGTATTCGTATCCTAACCCAGGGGCATTTGAAAAGGAAACGCCTTTTTTATAAATGTCGATCAGCTCCTGATCGGTATTGGCTAATTGCCTGTCGCCCCAGGGATTATCTTCAGGGTACCCGGCAGCATGGCTCAATAAGTTGCGAATAGTAACCGGTGCCGCATCTCTTGTTAGATACTTAATGTTCTTCATTTCGGGGATGTACAGGTAAGCCGGATCATCAAGCCTTAATTTATCCTCATCGCGTAGCTTTAATATGGCCATGGCGGTAAAGCTTTTGGTCATGGAAGCAATGCGGAAGGCTGACTTAGAAGTTGCTTCTGTTTTGTTTGCCAGCTCAGTATATCCTACGCTGCCGGTATGCACCAATTTGCCATCAACCATAATGCCATAAACCAGGCCGGGGAAATGGTTCCTCTCCGCATAATCCTTATATATCTGGTCGATCACCGGGAATGTGGCTTCGATCTTTTTTAACCTGTCGGGATCAGTGAAGATAGGCGGTTTGTAGGATTGGGCGAACAGGGTCGCCGAATAGAAAAACAGTATAGCAAGGCTGATTAACTTTGGAAGTTTAGTCATCGCATGAAAGGATTATCAATACATAGTTACTAAAAAATCAATGATGCTTCAGCAAGGTATCCTGTAATATCACAGCAGCGATGCTGAAATAGATCACCAGTCCGGTTACGTCGACCAAAGTCGCCACAAATGGTGCTGATGAAGTTGCGGGGTCGAGCTTAAACTTTTTCAACATGATGGGGATCATTGATCCACTTAGTGCACCCCACATAATAATGCCGATGAGTGAACAAAATATAGTAAATGCTATCAGCACCCAATGAATTCCGTAATCGTACCAATGCAATTGCTGCCAGGCCGCGATACGAAGAAACCCGATGCTACCCAGAACAATACCCAGGCAAAGGCCAGAAAATAACTCCCGCTTCATCACATACCACCAGTCTCTGAGGTTAAGCTCTTTTACAGCCAGCGCCCTGATGATCAGAGTAGCTGCCTGGGATCCGCTGTTGCCCCCGCTCGACATTACCAGCGGAATGAACAAGGTGAGCACCATTGCAGTGGCCAATTCGTCCTGGTAATGGCCCATTGCCGTAGCGGTTAACATCTCGCTCAAAAACAGGATGATCAGCCATCCGGCACGCTTCCTTATCAGTGAGAATATTGGTGTTTTCACATAAGGGTACTCCAATGACTCCACCCCACCAAAACGCTGCATTTCGCGGGTGTTACGCTGTTCAGCCGCATCTATTACATCATCAATAGTGACCACACCCAGCAGCAGGTTATCATCATTGGTTACCGGCAATACTGTGCGGTCATACTCCTTAAATTTGGAGATGGCCTCATCAGTATTATCAGCAATATTGAGTTTTATCACTACGCCATCCATAATATCGCTGATCTTTTTGAAGGTTTCATTAAGTACCAGGCGGCGCACGGGTATATCATCTATCAACTTTCCATTGTCATCAGCAACGTAGATCACATTGGCGGTATCAGAGTCTTTATGATGATCGCATAAATATTTATTTGCTTCGGCAATGGTCATATCGGCCTTAATGGTAGCAAAATCGGTATTAACCAGCCGGGCCACGCTTTGCTTTGGATAACCCAGCATATTCTGGGTATCCTTCTTGTTTTTATCGTTAAGGTATTCCAGGAATTTAGAGCGGTCGAGTGTGTTGAGGGAGATAAAAAACGAATACCTGTCGGTAGATTCCAAATGATTGAGTATTGCCGATGCCTGCTCGTGGCTAAGGCGGTTAACAATTTTGCGCTGAAGGTAGTGGCCCAGGTAGGCAAACAATCCGGCCTTCTTCTTTTCGGGGAATGATGCGAATGAGTTAAATGCAATATCAACGGGCAGCGTATCCATTATTTTGGCCACATCCGAGGGATGGATATCAGTAGTAGTGCCAGGATGTATCAATGATTTAAAATCACCGCTAATGATCTTGTCTTTTATTTCCTTTAATGTCATCATAATTGGGGTGAGTGGTCAATGGTGAATAATTATTGTGCAATATAAATATTGGCCTTAAAGTGACAATTAAATAATGGTGAATAAAATGAGGTTGCATCCGTTCCGCAGGGTCCTCTGCGAGAGACCCTGCGGGGACAGTGAAAATCAGACCGTCATGGCGAGGAACGCTTTTATTTAAATCGCAGCAAATACTAATTCCCCACTAATGGCAGGTCAAAATAGAATGTGGAGCCTTTACCCAATTCGCTTTCGACACCAATTTTGCCGTTATGGGTATTAATGATACCTGAGGAGATGTAAAGCCCCATACCCAAACCGCTGGTCATGTTCTTTTTATCTTCGACGCGGTAAAAACGCTCAAATATTTTAAACTTTTGCTCATCGGATAAACCAACGCCAAAATCGGTAACAGATACCTTCACCCAATTTTCAAATTTCGAGGCTTTTACAATGATGCTTTTACTGCCTTGTGAATATTTTACCGCATTATTTACCAGGTTCATTATTACTTGTTCCAGGCGTTCGGTATTGCCTTTTATCATGAAATCGGTTTTATTATCAACATCAAAACTGGTAGTAGGATACATATGAGTGGCATTCTCGATGCAATCATCAATGATGGTTTTTAAATTAATGGCATCAATACTGTAATTTAAACGCCCAGCCTTGATCTTGCTCACATCCAGCAGATCGTCCACCAAATACTGGAGCCTGGTAACTGCCCCGGTGGCTTTACCAAGGTATTGTTTTACAACAGGGGACAATTCCTCCATTTGCATATCCATCAATTGCAAATAAGCTTTCAGGCTGGTTAAAGGCGTTTTAAGCTCATGACTTGCAACACCAATAAACTCATCCTTGCGCTCCAGTTCTCTTTTTTGCTCTTCGATATCAGTTGCGGTGCCCACCCACATAATAATCTCGCCGCTTTCATTCCTTAACGGTATTGCCCTGTTCAAATGCCAGCGGTAGGAACCATCGATTCCCCGCCTGAAGCGATTTTCCACTTCGAATGTCTTGCCGGTTTTTAAGGACGTTACATATTTTGCAATCGTTTCTTCTATGTCATCCGGGTGCACCACCGCGCGCCAGCCCCATTCTTTGGTTTCTTCAAAATTAAGACCCGTATAATCATACCAACGCTGGTTATAATAATTAACATCGCCATTTGGCAAATTGGTCCATGTCATCTGGGTAATGTGATTGGCCAGCAGTTTAAAATGCTCCCTGCTTAACAGCAGATCCCGGGTGCGTTCCTTGACGGTTGCTTCCAGTTCATTATTTAATTTTTCAGTTAAGTTCCTGGCATCCTGCAGCTGCTCATTTTGTATCCTGAGCTGGTGCTGGCTCCTCTTTTGTGCAGTAAGGTCTGTAAGGATGAGGCTCAATGTCATACCCTCGTCCGGTTCAAGGGAGGTGCAGGATATCAAACAACAGGTTTGATTACCGTAGCGATCTTTTATATAGATCTCTTCCTTGCCTTCTTTTTCCCAGCCATGTGTAATTAACTGCCTGTATTTTTCCTTCGATTCATCTGCCACAATGGTTTCAAAAGGCAGGCCCATCATTTTATCAAGCGGCATGCTAACCATAGACGCGAGCCGCGAATTGCAGTATAATATAAACCCTTCTTTGTTGACGGTTGCAAGGCCCTCGTTCATTTTTTCAATGAACACCCTATAGGTATGGTCGGCACTTTTCAGCGTATAAAGCTGATGCTGATCGCCATTTTTAACTATTAGTGCATCAACCTGGCCATTTCTGATAGCCTTAATAG
>Ga0206930_1005_pt1 | contig 87758 bp, 56 predicted proteins | sample Alteio_BWOrgHeat_20_FD_152939 | JGI IMG/M metagenome (GOLD analysis project Ga0206930, IMG submission 152939) | Enriched cells from forest soil in Barre Woods Harvard Forest LTER site, Petersham, Massachusetts, United States -... | ecosystem: Environmental > Terrestrial > Soil > Temperate forest >... | reverse complement strand
AACTCTCCTTTTGCTGATATCGCTATAGTTTGGGCCAAGGATGAGCAAGGTAAAATACGCGGTATGATAGTTGAACGCGGCATGGCAGGCTTTACTACGCCCGAAACTCATAACAAATGGTCGTTAAGGGCATCTGCTACAGGTGAGTTGGTTTTTGATAATGTAAAGGTTCCAAAAGAAAATATTTTACCCAATGTATCGGGCTTAAAAGGGCCGCTTGGCTGCCTCAACCAGGCACGCTATGGCATTGCCTGGGGAGCTATTGGCGCCGCAATGGATTGCTATGATACCGCCCTGCGTTATGCTAAAGAGCGCGTGCAATTCGGCAGGCCCATTGCAGGCTTCCAGTTGCAGCAAAAGAAGCTGGCCGAAATGATTACCGAAATAACCAAAGCTCAACTACTGGTATGGCGACTAGGGACTTTGAAAAATGAAAACAGGGCCACTCCTGCCCAGATATCGATGGGAAAACGCAACAGTGTTGAAACTGCCATCACCATTGCCCGCGAAGCACGGCAAATACTTGGAGGCATGGGCATTACAGGTGAATATTCTATCATGAGGCATATGATGAACCTGGAATCGGTAATAACTTATGAAGGCACTCATGACATCCATTTGCTGATCACCGGCATGGACATTACAGGTGAAAATGCCTTTCAGTAAAATTTTTCAACATGTAAAAAAACGAGGTTGTTAATGATCGACCCCCATTCAGAAATGAAGGAACAGAAGTAATTACAGCTTCAAAAAATCAGCATACCATTGGCCGGATGATTTAACGGTACGCTTTTGCGTATCAAAATCAACATGTATTAAGCCAAAACGGGGGTGATAACCTTCGGCCCATTCAAAATTGTCTGTTAGCGTCCATACAAAATAACCGCTCACTTTGCATCCCTCCTGTTTAGCCTTTAGTATCTGCGCCAAGTGTGTTTGCAGGTATTCGGCACGTTCAAGGTCGTTAACTTTGCCATCAACTATTTCGTCAGGAAAGGCGGCACCATTTTCGGTGATCAGTATGTTCCTGATTTGAGGGTATGCATTAAATTTCTTTAAAATATGATAGATGGCAGGTGGATATACTTCCCATCCCATCGCCGTTGTGGGCACATTTCTGTCCTTTGCCTTTACCAGGCTGGCATTAATATAGGGTGTGAAAAAGGAATATCTCACAATTTCACGGGTGTAATTTTGCAAGCCTATAAAATCAAAGTCAAATTGCATATTTTGCTCATCACCGAGTTGATAATATTTCTCGATACCTTTTAACACCGGAATATCGATTACCGGATAACCCAGTCCTAATATTGGCTCAATAAACAACCGGTTCACCAGCGCATCTGCCACGTGCGCTGCTTTAACATCTCTTTTGCTGTTTGAGCGCGGTTCGATATATGAACACGAGAAAGTAGTGCCAATTGTAGCATTGGGCAATAATTGGCGCAGTTCCCTTGCCCCGGCAACCATACTCAGGATAATATGATGAATTGCAGGTAAAAAATTCTTCAGTCCCGTGCGGCCCGGAGCATGTATCCCGAAAAAATATCCCGCCCCTGAAAATACCGACGGCTCATTCATTATCATCCAATACTTCACCCTGTCGCCAAAATATTCTGCGCAAAGTGCTGTATAATTTGTAAACCACTCGATGATTTCCCGGTTTGTCCAGCCGCCCTTCAGTTCCAGGGTTTGCGGTAGGTCCCAATGGTAAATGGTTACCCATGGCTCAACACCTTGCTCAAGGCAATAATCAATCACCCGGTTATAATAGTCTATACCGGCCTGGTTAATGTCACCTGTGCCATTGGGTAATATGCGGGGCCATGATATAGAAAATCTGAAATTTGGGATATTAAGCTGTTTGATGAGATCGATATCATCCTTATAATTATTGTAAAAATCACAGGCTACGTCAGCTTTATGACCATTTAATACTTTGCCTTTCTTAGCCGTAAACGCATCCCATATTGATTCGCCCTTGCCATCCTCATCACAGGCGCCCTCTATCTGGAATGCCGCAGTAGAAACCCCCCATTTAAAATCGTCGCCAAAAAGAGATCTGTTCAGATAGTCCATAGAAAAATCACCCACCTATTGCCAGCATGTTATCAAAAGCCCGGAGCCGATCAATAATAGGCAATAATATGAACCCCAAATTGTACAATATAATTGGATAAAAGAAAAGATAAGCGAAAAGCTTTAGTGAATAAATGATGATCTCATGCTTTTTAAGATCATCCATTCACGAAAACCCCTTATAAATTTTGAAATGAACTTCATAACAATAGATTTTTCCAATAGCTAAAGTAGTGGGTATACATGAAGTTATAGTAACGGCTACATTATATGATTATTAAATTTATTTCTCAAAAGTTTAATCCTTATAAGTCAAAAAAGTAAAAAAATGGCTTTCAAATGAACAAACTATCGTACCGCCATATTTGTTTGGTTATTTACATTTGAAACATGAAATCATACTTCCTCAACTTGTTCAGATATGATCGCTTTGCGAGCTTGCTTATCCTTGATGTGATCAAAAAAACAGAGAATCCGCATGCATCAGTAAGATTAATGGCACATATGCTGGCCGCCCAGCAAACATGGTTAAACAGGTGCAAAGACCAGCCTGTCTCTGGTTATGTACTTTGGCCCGACTGGCAGGCCGATACTTTTGAGCAGCTCATCAACAGCAATCACCAGGAATGGATAAATTTTTTGGAATACCTGAGTCCTGACGATTTCGAAAACAGCGTAAGTTACAAAAACACTAAGGGAGATGCTTTTGAGAGCAAATTAAGCGATATTTTGACACAGGTCATCAATCATGGCACACATCATCGTGCACAGATAGGCATGCACTTAAAGCTTGCCGGAGCAGACTTACCGCTTACGGATTATATATTCTACCTCAGAACGCAGGGACTCTGATACATTAATGTTAATTTTGAACTTTTACAGCCCGTATAAAAAATGAAGAAGTTATTGATCCTAATATTGGTCGGATTAACACTTGCAGCCTGCTCTGACGACAAAAAGCAAGAAGAAAGCCTTAAAGCTGAACTGCTAAAAGTGCATGATAAGGTGATGAATAGCGATGAAGCATTAATGAAGAATAAAATGCTGCTTGACAGCTTGCTAAAGCGTCCCGCAAAAGATACTGCTGAAAAGGTAAATATTAAGGCAATGGATACCAAACTGGTGGCTGCGGAAGAAGCCATGGAAACCTGGATGAATGGTTTTAAGCCTGATTTTGTAGGGAAGTCGCATGATGATATTATGAAATACTATGGCGACCAAAAAAAGCAGATTACCCAGGTAGATTCACAAATGAATGCAGCCATCAGTGAATCAAATAAATATCTTTCAAACAGAAAATCGAAATGAGAAAACTTGCTTTGGGGATATTAATTTTTGTTTTATGGAACGCCTGCAAGTTCGGTTCGGGAGATAAAAAAATGCTGCCTATTTATGGCAGCCGCGAGCCTGTTACAAAAACAATAAATGGCAAAACCATTACAGATACCATCTATCAAACCATACCCAAGTTTAAATTTGTAAATCAGTATGGTGATAGTATAAGTAATAAAAGCCTCGACGGCCAGATATACGTAGCCGATTTCTTTTTCACCACCTGTCCTTCTATTTGCCCTGTAATGGCGCGTAATATGCTGAATGTTTACAACGCCTTTAAAAACTCGGGGGATGTGAAGATCATATCACATACCATCGACCCAAAGCACGACAGCGTACCTGTTCTAAAAAAATACGCAGACAAATTGGGTGTAAGCGGCAATACATGGTGGTTTTTACAAGGTAAAAAAGAAGATATTTACCAGATAGCAGAGAAAAACTATCTTGTAGCTGTAAAAAAAGACAGCTCCGCAGCAGGTGGTTACATCCATGCCGGTTATTTTGTACTGATAGATAAACAAAAGCGCATCAGGGGATCATACGATGGCACAGACCCTAAACAAGTGGACCAATTGATAGCTGATATAAAGCAATTGCAGCAGGAGCCTGATCAAATCATTGTTCAATGAAATTAAAGGCAACGGGAATCCTGGCAGCATTAATTCTTATTCTTTATCTTGCTTCGTGTGAGAGTGACGCAGGTATTGAATTTAAACGCTACTACTCAACAGGGGCGCTGGTTTATCAAACCCATTGTCAAAACTGCCACGCAGCCGATGGGCAGGGCCTCTCTGATCTTATACCTCCGTTGACAGATTCATCCTACTTAAAAAACAATAAAGGCGCATTGGCCTGCTTTATAAAATCCGGCTTAATGGGGCCTATAACCATTAATAGTAAAGCATTTGATGATGTTATGCCCGCAAATGACCTTTCGCCTATGCAAATTGCACAAGTACTAACTTATGTGGGCAATTCCTTCGGCAATAAGTTAAATACAATTAACCAACAGCAGGTTGAAGCTGATTTGGGGAAATGCAGGTGAGTTGATTAGTTAAATGGTTGGAATAAATTGAATATGTTCGCGATTTAATCTAACTCAATCAACTTATTCCAACCAATCCAACTCAATCAGCTATATTTGCATTTGCAAAACGTTCTATCGCTCCCGAAACAAACCGGGGGAGGAAAGTCCGGGCAACACAGAGCATCCTGCTTCCTAACGGGAAGGCGCCGGCAGCCGGCGACAGAAAGTGCCACAGAAAATAAACCGCCCCGATTCGTTGGGGTAAGGGTGAAAACGTGAGGTAAGAGCTCACGGCTTTCCCGGGCAACCGGGATCGCGGTAAACCTCAGGAGTTGAAAGACCAAATAGGTCCTGGACCGAAGCTGCTCGCTTCTAATGCCGATTTATCGGCATCACCAGGATGGGTAGGTTGCTTGAACCCGTTAGCAATGGCGGGGCCAGATCAATGATAGAAACATTCGTAATGGATGACACAGAACCCGGCTTACAGATTTGCTGCTGCAAAATAACCCTTTCCTGTTAAAAGGAAGGGGTTATTTTTTATCATTAAAAAGTGTTTATTTTTCTATACAAATCTTATAACTTAGCACGTTGACCTTACTATTCTATTTGACTATAAAACATGGCTAAAATTTTAATAATTGATGATGAGAGGGCGATCCGTAGCACCCTGAGAGAAATATTAGAATATGAAGATTACGAGGTAGAGGATGTAGATAACGGAATTGATGGCCTCCACCTGATAGAAAAAAATGATTATGACCTGGTTCTGTGCGATATAAAAATGAATCGCATGGATGGTATGGAAGTACTGTCGGAAGGGCTTGGATTTAAACCCGACCTGCCTTTTATCATGATCTCCGGTCACGGAACAGTGGAGACGGCCGTTGAAGCCAGCAAAAAAGGCGCGTTTGACTTCATTTCAAAACCGCCTGACCTGAACCGCCTGCTGATCACTGTACGAAATGCATTAGACAGAGGAAGCCTGGTTACAGAAGCCAAGGTACTGAAGCGCAGGGTTGCAAAGGTTCGGGATATTTTGGGCGATTCACAGCCCATTGCAAAAATAAAGGAAACTATTGAACGCGTTGCCCCTACTGATGCCCGTGTACTGATAACCGGTGCCAACGGCAGCGGCAAGGAGTTGGTAGCGCGCTGGCTTCACGAAAAATCAAGCCGCTCAAGGGCTCCTTTAATTGAAGTAAATTGCGCAGCCATACCTTCAGAATTAATTGAGAGCGAATTATTCGGCCATGAGAAAGGGTCATTTACATCCGCTGTAAAACAGCGTATAGGTAAATTTGAGTCAGCGCACGGCGGAACGCTTTTTTTGGATGAAATTGGCGATATGAGCCAGTCTGCCCAGGCCAAGGTACTGCGTGCCTTGCAGGAAAATAAGATCACCCGTGTAGGCGGAGAAAAGGAAATTGACGTTGATGTACGCGTGGTAGCTGCAACCAACAAGGATCTGCTAAAGGAAATTGAAGCAGGTAACTTTAGAATGGACCTTTACCATCGCCTGAGTGTTATTTTGATCCACGTACCGCCATTATCTGAACGCAAGGACGATATTGGTATGCTCACACAAACCTTTATTGAGGAGATCTGCAATGATTATGGCATGCCGCCTAAAAAAATATCGGAGGCTGCCATTGATGCCCTTAAAGCACTGCCCTGGACGGGGAATATCCGTGAGCTGAGAAACATGGTGGAACGCCTGATCATCCTGAGTGATAAGGTGATCACCGATAATGATGTGAAGGCCTTTGCTAATCCGTCGGCTCCGTCATCAACCATAAACGGAGCAACTGTTGCACCTCAAACAGATTTCGATCAGTTTACAAATTTTCAGGAGTACAAGGACTATGCAGAGCGGGAGTACATCAAGTTCAAACTCGAAAAGAACAATTGGAACGTATCTAAAACTGCGGATGATATCGACATTCAGCGCAGCCACTTATATAGCAAAATAGAAAAATTTGGGTTGAAGAGAGGAGAATAGTATTAGTCATATAACTTTTTAGCAGCAGTAAAACTTAATATAAATATTGCAAATAATTGATTATAAATACTATATAAATATGCAAATAGAGTTCTGGAGTAATTATATCACCAACATTTACACAAAAGTGTAGCAATGTCCTTTATTTTAACGTATATAGGTAAAATAACAGGAAACATCGTAATCGGCAATATGATGATCGTTTTATAGTTATAACTCACAGGACGCGAAGAACAGATGAGCAGGTATCAAATCAACAATTAAATTCATCCACTCCTAAAAATAAAAGATCATGAAGACATCCTTGAACTTTGTACGCCCCGGCGCAATAATGGCAGTTCTCTTGCTATGCACCCTATCGTGCAGCAAAATTAGCAACACCAATACAGGGCCTCAAAACAATGACGAACAGAACGCGCTTGGCCTGGAAGCATCGGCTACAACTTCCGAGGGCTTTTTCGATGATGCCTTTGATCTGGTTATGCAAAATGGTGTGGGCACCAATACAAATCCCACAACTGTAAACGGCCCGGCTGTTAATTCAACTGTTGTAAACGTTGCTACCTCTGATTGTACAACCATTACCGCATCTCCTGCAACTCCCGGTGTATATCCAAAAACCATAACTGTTGATTATGGATCAGGCTGTACCAAAAATGGGATCACACGCGCCGGTAAGATAATAATCACTTTAACGGGGTCGGCACGCAGTGCCGGGACAACAATAACCGTTGTTTTCCAGGGGTACTCTGTAAATAGTATAGCCCTGGGTGGTGGTTATTCACTAACTCCTGCGCTTGTGTCTGGTGGCGGAGTAAATTATACGCTTAATATACAGAATGCCACCGTTACTGCACCCGGTTCAGGCTCAGTATATACTTATAGCGGTACTGAAACCTTTACTCAAACCGCTGGCATGAGCACAGCGACAATAGCCGATGATTCCTACAGTATTACCGGTAACATTACCTACAGTGGCGGCGGCGTAACCACAACCGGCAACATCACTACACCATTGACAAGGACTTTTGATTGCCAGTATATTACTTCGGGTGTCATTTCCTTTTCCTATAATAACATCAATGGAACAGTTGACTTTGGTTCGGGCACCTGCGATGCTACGGCAACAGTAACGGCTGGGTCCACATCGCAGATGATCTCACTGCCTGGCAGATTGAATTATTGATCGTTACATCAAATTGTAACGCTGTAATTCACATTTACAAAAAATATTTTAAATTGCTAAAAAAATTAGCATAACTTTGTGTATCCAGCACAAGGTTATGCTAAAAGACAGGCAAATAGTACATCTCGATCTCAATTCGTTTTTTGTTTCAGTAGAAAGGAAACTGGACAGAAAGCTGATTGATCAGCCTGTTATTATAGGCGGCTCCACAGACCGGGGCATTGTTATCTCCTGCAGCCACGAAGCGCGTAAATTTGGCATACACTTCGGCATGCCGGTACATATGGCCAAATACCTTTGCCCGCATGTTAAATATTGCAATGGCAACATGGATGAGTATGAGAAGGAATCAAAAACCGTTACCGAAATATTACAACAAAAGGCCCCGGTAGTCGAAAAATTATCTCTCGCCGAACATTACCTGGATATTACGGGAATGGATAAATTCATCGGATGCTTTAAATGGTCAAATGAATTAAAGAATTTCGTTACCCGTGAAACAGGGTTAAGTTTATCTTCCGGGTTATCCGTCAACAAAACCGTTGCGAAGGTTGCCAGCGGAGAAATTAAGCCAGGCGGAACCAGGTCTGTTTCTCCCTTAGAGATCAAGCCTTTTTTAGACCCGCTTTACATTCAAAAGATCCCCGGAATAGGAACCAAGGCCTACCAAAAATTATACAGCATGGGGGTTCAAAGGATTCATACGCTTACACAGATCCACCCCGATCAAATGTTCAGGATACTTGGCCAGCACGGCACCACCATCTGGCAGCAGGCAAACGGGATAGATAACACCCCTATTATACCTTACCAGGACAGGAAATCGATCAGCGCAGAAAAAACATTTGATGAAGATACCATTGATATCGAAGTGATTGACCAGGTATTGACGGCAATGATAACAGACCTCGCTTTCCAGCTTCGAAAAGAATCGAGGCTTTGCGCCTGCATGTCGGTAAAAATCAGATATTCAAACTACGAAACCGTTAATCAGCAGCAAAGCTTTCATTACACATCCATGGATAACCTGCTGCTGGCAAGGGCCAAGGATATGTTCAGGAAACTTTATAGCAAACGCATGCTGATAAGGCTTGTGAGTATAAAGCTAACCAAACTGGTAAATGGTTATGAGCAGATCGATCTGTATGATACAGAACATGAGCGTTATGATCTTTACCAGGCTATGGACAAAATAAGAAAGCGTTTTGGAAACAAAGCGGTCAGAATAGCATCAACAATACCAGCCCTTTCCCGTGTACCTTAACTGTCATTCACAATATAGCCTGCGTTATGGGACATTAACCATAAAAACGCTCATCGAACAAGCGCGTGCAAAGGCTATAGAGTGCCTGGTTTTGACAGATATTAATAACTCCACAGGCTGCATGGAGTTTGTTAAAGAATGCTTAAAAGAAAAGGATAAGGATGATGTGCCGTACAAAAACAGGGTTAAACCTGTTGTTGGTATTGAGTTTCGGCAGGATAACAGGCTGCTTTATATCGGAATTGCACAAAATCATGAAGGTTTGAAGGAGCTCAATGATTTTCTTACACATCATAACCTGAATGAGATACCCTTGCCCGATAAGCCTGTTCTGTTTCAAAATGCCTATGTTATTTATCCTTTTGGCTATGATCCTCACGCATTAAAGGGGAATGAATTCATTGGAATACGACCCACCCAGCTTAACAAGCTTTTTGGAAAGCCTTTGCAGGAATTTAAGCATAAGCTGGTAGTTTGGCAGCCTGTTACCTTAAATGCCGATAAAAGTTCATACCGGCTTCATCAATACCTGAGGGCAATTGACCTTAATACCCTGCTAACCAAACTTACCCCAACCGATTGCTGCCAACCGGATGAGATAATGATGCCTGTAGATGAACTCAGGGAGAAATTCGGGCAATATCCCTTCATTATAGAAAATACAGAGAAGTTACTAAGGAATTGCAGTATTAATGTTGAACTAAAAATATCAAAAAACAGGAAGACTTTTACCGGTGACCTTTATACCGACAATGAACTTTTGCATAGACTGACTTTCGAGGGCTACCGATACCGCTTTGGCGACAATCCCAAAGCGCTTAAAAAGATACAGGATGAGCTGGCAGTTATTGAGAAGCTCAAATATTCTGCCTACTTCCTGATAACACATGATATTGTCCGGTATGGCATGGAGAAGGGATTTTATCATGTAGGCCGCGGATCGGGCGCTAACAGCACTGTAGCATTTTGCCTGAAGATAACTGACGTAGATCCTTTGGAGCTCGATCTGTACTTTGAGCGCTTTCTGAATGAAAAACGCACCAGTCAGCCTGATTTTGATATTGATTTTAGCTGGGATGAGCGCCGGGTTATAGAAGATTATATTTTTGAAAAATATGGACGCGAGCATACCGCCCTGCTCGGTACAATGAGTGAGTTCAAAGGGCGTTCCATAGTGCGGGAAATTGGGAAAGTGCTCGGGGTGCCAAAAGCAGAGATCGATGACTTTACCGATCCGTCAAAGGACTATATTAATCAAAAAAACCCGGCTTTCAATAAAGTAATGGCCTTACAGGCGAAAATGGACGGCATGCCCAATCAGCGTTCCATTCATGCCGGGGGTATATTGATATCAGAGCAGCCTATTACTTATTATACGGCCCTTGATTTACCGCCAAAGGGCCTGCCCACTGTACAATGGGATATGTATGCAGCCGAGGATATCGGGTACGAAAAGTTTGATATCCTGAGTCAGCGGGGCATTGGGCACATCAAGGAAGCCGCCCGCCTGATCGAAGAAAATCAGCATATTAAAGTTGATGTACATGCCATAGGGAAATTTAAGGCTGATCCTGTAATTAATAACAAGCTTAAAAACGGGGACACAATTGGCGCTTTTTATGTGGAAAGCCCCGCCATGCGCGGCCTCCTAAAAAAATTGAGATGCGATAATTACCTTAATCTTGTTGCAGCCAGCTCCATCATCAGACCAGGTGTAGCCAAATCCGGTATGATGCGGGCTTTTATTGAACGGTATAATGACCCCTCCAAGATCAGCTACTTGCACCCGGTGATGAAGGAGCAACTGGAAGAAACGTATGGCGTAATGGTTTACCAGGAGGACGTAATAAAGGTTTGCCATCATTATGCAGGACTCGACCTGACCGATGCCGACATTTTACGGCGGGCGATGAGCGGGAAATATCGCTCCAAAATAGAATTTGACAAATTAGTTGAAAAATTCTTTATTAAGGCAAAGGAACTGGGTCGGCCCGAAGATATTACCCTGGAGGTTTGGCGGCAGGTGGAAAGCTTTGCCGGGTATAGTTTTTCAAAGGCTCATTCTGCGTCGTTTGCAGTAGAGAGTTATCAAAGCCTCTATTTAAAAACATATTATCCACGCGAATTTATGGTGGCCGTGCTGAATAATTACGGAGGTTTTTACAGTCGTTGGCTTTATGTACATGAACTGCGTAAAGCGGGCGCAATTGTAAATTTGCCTTGTGTAAACAACAGCGAGGCTACTGTTTGTATAAAAGGTATAGATGCTTACCTCGGCTTTATTGGCATATTGAACCTCGAGAACCGGTTCATTAATATGATAGCCGAAGAAAGGCGCCTTAATGGAAATTATCTTGACCTGGAAGATTTTGTAAAACGAACCGGCATTACATTGGAACAGGCAATTGTGCTTATTCGTGTGGGTGCGTTCAGGTTCACCGGCAAAAACAAAAAAGAGCTTTTATGGGAAGTGTATAATTATCTGGGAAATAAACCTGCTGTTAAGGTCGAAAAGGAACTTTTCAATGTTCCGGGTAAAAAATATAGGCTGCCCGAGTTAACCCAGGATAAATTTGAAGATGCATTTGAGGAGATAGAACTATTAGGATATCCTGTAACCTGCAATATGTTCGACCTGTTGAAAACATCGTACCGTGGCGACCTGATGGCAAAGGAAATGATAGATCACATAGGCGAAACAGTAAAAATGATAGGCAGCTTTGTATGCGATAAATCTGTACATACATCAAAGGGCACCAATATGTATTTTGGTACTTTTATTGACCATGCCGGTGATTTCTTCGATACCACTCACTTCCCGGGTACTTTTGAGTATAACCCCTTTAAAGGCAAGGGCTGCTACCTGATATTAGGGAAAGTAGTAGAGGAATTTGGATTTTGCAGCATTGAAGTTATCAAGTTTGCTAAGCTGGATATCATCAACATCAAGGAAAGCGAAATAGCATATTCGGGTTGATATTACCGATCTTAATTTTTACATTGGTTTCCTAAACCCTAAACAATGGACGCAACGGTAAACCAAATTAATGAAAGAAAATTCTGCACAGCATGTTACACACAAGTTGATCAGGAAGACCAGTTTTGCAACAGTTGCGGCTACCCCCTAAAGGGCACAGAGCAGGAGCAAGAAAGATTTATGTCGGTGAGGAATGTAAAGGAAATTGACCTTGTTGAAGCAAACATAAAAATAAAAAGGGCCAGTTATGCATTATACTTTATTGCCGGCGCAACTGTGCTTATGGGGCTTATAATGTATGGTTCCAGTAAAACTGTTGAAGTTAAGAACGACTTGCTTCTTATAAATATCATATTAGCTGCAATTTATGCTGGGTTAGGTTTGTGGTGCCGAAGCAAACCATTAGCGGCAATAATTTCTGGAGCCTCGCTTTATGCACTTGTCCTTATCCTTAATGCCATCGTTAGTCCTCTGACCATAGTTAGCGGCATCATTTTTAAGATATTTATTATCGGGTACTTTATCAGGGGTATTAAGTCAGCGGTCGAAGCTGAAAAACTTAAAAAGGAACTAAATATTGGATGATCTGAGTTTAAGCCCTGAACCTGAAACACCGGCAGGGCCTCATTGTATCAATTGTGATCAAACGATTTCCGCCGAAAGCCGTTTCTGCAATCATTGTGGCTTTGCACAACCTGATCATAACGCTATATCCAACGACGAAAAATTAATCGCGATTAAACAGATAGCCTTGTTTTTTCTTATTGATACAGTTATCTGCTGTTTGGCCACTTTTATTGATTTTTTCAAAACGCTTACATGGTCGGTTACCATTGATATCACTATGGCAGTTTCGGCGGTAACATTTTTCCTCTATAATTGGCAATCAACCAAGGTCCTATTAAAATGGCCGGGTTTTTCTGTTATTAAATTAATTGCTTTTTGTGCAGTCGCTGCAGTGGGCTCGATAATTGTAAGTTTCCTGGTCAGATGGTTAAACCAAAGCCTGTTTTCAAAGGAGTTTTCATATTATTCATTTTATGCAAGGCATCATTACGGTGAGGCATTAATGATATTTTTTGTAGCAGTTATGCCTGCTTTATTTGAGGAATTGGGCTTCCGGGGGTTTTTGCTTCAAAAACTATTGCAGGTGGCGGATAAAAAACAGGCCATATTCATTTCAGCGTTCATGTTCGCAATTATGCATATTTCTTTCATTTCCCTGTTCTGGCTTATACCATTTGGTTTATTACTGGCCTATGTCAGGGTTAAGGAAAACACCATATGGTATGGTGTCTTTATTCATTTTTGTTTTAATTTCACTTCCTGTTTATCAGAAATATACCGTCTGCATCATATCTATCATTATTAATGGCTGCTGATAATATGTTTAGGCATTCAGCTGTTTAGCCTTTAAATTCTCGCCCTAAAACGCTATTTTTGCGCTTCAATGGAGCACATTCGTAATTTTTGTATTATAGCACATATCGACCACGGTAAAAGCACCCTTGCCGACCGGTTGCTTGAATATACCAATACTATTTCGCAACGCGATGCACAGGCACAATTGCTTGATGATATGGACCTGGAGCGTGAGCGGGGCATTACCATAAAAAGCCATGCCATCCAGATGGATTATGAGCTTGATGGACAGAAATATATTCTCAACCTGATTGACACTCCGGGCCACGTTGACTTTTCATACGAAGTTTCGCGTTCCATAGCGGCTTGTGAGGGTGCCTTATTGATTGTTGATGCGGCACAGGGCATACAGGCACAAACGATATCCAATTTATACCTCGCCTTAGAAAACGACCTGGAGATCATCCCGGTTTTAAATAAAATGGACCTGCCGGGCGCAATGCCCGAGGAGGTAAAGGACCAGATAGTTGAATTGATCGGCTGTAAGCGCGAAGATATTTTGGCGGCCTCCGGCAAAACAGGAATGGGCGTTCATGAAATATTGGAAGCCATTGTGAAGCGCGTGCCACCTCCGGTAGGCGACCCTAAAGCGCCATTACAGGCTCTGATATTTGATTCGGTTTTCAACTCTTTCCGGGGAATTGTAGCTTATTTTAAGGTAGTGAACGGTGAAATAAGGAAGGGCGAAAAAGTAAAATTCTTTGCTACCGAAAAGCAATATAATGCGGATGAGATCGGCACCTTAAAATTGAAGCAATCTCCGCGCGACGTCATTAAAACAGGCGACGTGGGTTATATTATATCCGGCATAAAAGAAGCACGCGAAGTAAAGGTTGGTGATACCATTACGAGCGTCGAACGCCCTTGCGAAAGCGGTATTCAGGGCTTTGAGGAAGTAAAGCCGATGGTTTTTGCCGGTATTTACCCGGTTGATACAGAGGATTATGAGGAATTGCGTGAATCAATGGCCAAGCTGCAATTGAACGATGCCTCGCTGGTTTTCGAACCTGAATCCTCCGCAGCCTTAGGGTTTGGATTCCGTTGCGGTTTCTTAGGTATGCTCCACATGGAGATCATCCAGGAACGGCTTGAACGCGAGTTTGATATGACGGTGATCACTACTGTTCCCAACGTATCCTATAAGGCACATACTACAAAAGGAGAGGAATTACAGGTTAACAACCCGTCGGACCTTCCCGATCCAAGTAAAATTGATTTCGTAGAGGAACCTTATATCAAAGCTACCATCATTACCAAAGCCGAGTTTGTGGGCCCGGTAATGTCGCTTTGTATTCAAAAACGGGGAGCTATCACAAACCAGTCGTATCTCACTTCAGATCGTGTAGAACTTATATTTGAGATGCCGATGGGCGAGATCGTTTTTGATTTTTACGATAAGCTGAAAACGATATCAAAAGGCTATGCTTCCTTTGATTATCACCAGATCGGTTACCGCCAGTCGGATTTAGTACGACTGGATATCCGCTTAAATGCCGAACCGGTTGATGCCTTATCCTCGCTTATTTACAGAGGGAATGCCTATGATTTCGGTAAAAAGATCTGCGAAAAGCTAAAGGAATTATTGCCGAGGCAGCAGTTTGAGATCATCATACAGGCATCCATTGGCGCTAAGATCATCGCCCGCGAAACAGTTAAGGCCCTGCGCAAGGATGTTACGGCCAAATGTTACGGCGGTGATATATCGCGTAAGCGCAAGCTATTGGAAAAACAGAAAAAAGGTAAAAAACGCATGCGCCAGGTAGGTAACGTGGAAATACCACAATCGGCGTTTATGGCAGTTTTGAAATTGGATTAAGGGCCCCCGACCCTTAAAGGGGAGGAATATGGCTTATGAAAAATATAAAAGAGTTTTAAATTTTCCCTTTTAGGGGAAGAGGGGGCTTATGAATCTACTCGACGGAAAATACGTATCAGAAAAACTTAAGGGAGAAATAGCTGAAGAAGCAGCCAGAATTTTAGAGCGAACCGGGCGCAAGCCTCATTTGGTTGCAGTTTTGGTTGGGCACGATGGGGGTAGCGAAACCTATGTGGCAAGCAAGATGAAAAATTGTGAAAAGGTTGGCTTTAAATCGACTTTGATTCGCTATGAGAACGATGTTACCGAAGAGGAACTATTAATAAAAGTAGCTGAATTAAATTATGACGATGAGATAGACGGGATAATTGTTCAGCTACCTTTACCAAAGCACATCGATCCGGAAAAAGTAACCGAAAAGATAGATCACCGCAAGGATGTGGATGGCTTCCACCCTATCAATCTTGGTCGTATGCAGCGTAATTTGCCTTCGTTCATCCCTGCTACGCCTTATGGCATCACGCTGATGTTGAAGGAATATGGTATAGATACTACCGGCAAGCATTGTGTGGTTGTTGGCCGCAGCAATATTGTGGGCTCGCCCATGAGCATATTAATGGCCCGCAATACACAGCCCGGTAATTGTACCGTTACCATCTGCCACAGCCGCACACCTGACATTAAGAATTTCACTTTACAGGCTGATATCCTGATCGTTGCTATTGGCAAGAAGAACTTTATTACTGCTGATATGGTAAAAGATGGAGTAATTGTGATAGACGTAGGCATGAACCGCGAAATATCCACAGTAACCAAGTCGGGCTACAAGCTATATGGCGATGTTGATTTTGAAAATGTGGCGCCAAAATCATCATGGATCACACCTGTTCCGGGCGGCGTCGGGTTGATGACCATTATCGGGTTATTGAAGAATACCTTGGCTTCGGCTAATAAGGAAGTGTATCCTTGATTTGAAGATTTACGAAGTTTTTGAAACTTCGTAAATCTGTTATCACCTCAAATACTCTTCCGGAATCACGTGATTCTCATTCTCATCGCACCAGGCCATGGAAAGAATGCGCCAGTTTCCTTCAACCTTTATAAATTGCATAAAGTTTATTCCTCTTGGCAGGCGGTGCTGCTCATGATCGGCAAAGTTATATTCATACACGCTTACCCTTTGCGCGACTGTACCAAATACTTCTGTTTTTGAGTATAGCTCACGCTCCATAAATTGTTCAACATCGCCGGATGCTACCTGTGATTCCATGGCATTTATGAACGATTCTGTTGTGAAACCCAAAGGGTCCTTAAAATTATTATTCACAAGTATTCCATCGCCATAAAATAGAATATCCAGCGAGCTGAAGTCTGGAATTTCTTCGTTCCGGAAGCTTATGGCCTTATAAAAGTCGGCAGTGAGATAATTAATTTCAATTGTATTAACGTCCATTATTTAAATGCTTGTTTAAGTTTCTCCCAAAACGAATTTATGCCTACATACACCGCGTTATCCCTTATTTCAACCTGGTAAGTATCAATGTAGTCATTTTGCCCTTCGCTCCCCCTCCCCGTTTGTAAGCTATAAGAATACCTGTGTACAGGGCAGATCAGCTTTCCCTCCTTACACCAACCTGCAGTGAGATCGCCGCCGGCGTGTGGGCATTTCGCCGATAGTGCAAATATCTGGTTTTCGTAACCCACAAGGCAAATAGTTTTGTTACCCGCCTTCACCCGCTTTATAAATGGCTTCCCGTCAATCTGTATGCCTGGTATTTTATACCACTTCATGTAACTAAAAATCGATCTTCAGGTTCATTACCGACGGATTTTTGATGATCTCATCCATACTGGTTTGAAGTGTAACCCGCTTCCTGTCGGCTGATAATACAGCCTTAGGGTTATTTATCTTTTTTATTGGTTTGGCAAAATTCAGCACCACTTTGTAAGGCATTTCTATCAGCATTGCTTTGGCCATCGAGAATGTAGATTGTGTCTTTTTCAGAAAAGCATTAAACTTAGCCTTATCAATAATGCGGTAAAATTTGTGAGGAGTTACCTCATAAGCATAGTAATCCTGCCCGCCAATCAATTGTTGCGCATCAAAATTTTTAATGTCTTTACTGTTTTTTGCTACCGAATTTAAGTTGCTGTGCGATTCTATTTTTGAGATATTACGCAAATAATATTGCAGGTCAGCGGCATTTTTGGCCTGGTGTTCCACGCTTATTTTCATCAGGCTTTTTTGAAGATTCATCTTTACAGACAAATTGCTGCTTTTTGCCAGGTTGATCTCATCAAGGGTCATTTTTTGTTGTGTGCTATCGGGCAGGGCGCTGTAAAAATTCAGGGTAGTATCCTTTACCATGGAAAATTGAGGCGTGGCCTTAACTGAATCCGACATCAGGTTCATCAGCACCGACACAGCCCTACTCATATCAAAGCCAAAGGCCACCTTGCACGAGCCATCTGCCTTAAAATCATAATGTTCCTCAACATCCACACATGATGTTAAACAAAACAGCGCCAAAAATATAACGGGGATGTAGAGTTTCTTCATAGCGCGAATTTTAAGTAATACTACAAAAAAAAGTCTAAAGCTGAAAGCCAAAAGTCAAAAGCTGAAAGCTTTTTTATCATTACTTTTCAGCTTTATGCTTTCGGCTTTACGCTTTAAGCCTAAAACCGTACTTTTGCAGCTTCAAATATGGCACACCAGGTTCCGGAAAATGGCACAATGCTTCCTTTGATGGAAGAATTTTATACGATACAGGGCGAGGGATATCACACCGGCAAAGCCGCCTATTTTATCCGTCTGGGCGGATGCGATGTGGGCTGCCATTGGTGCGATGTAAAAGAGAGCTGGGATGCGGAACTGCATCCGCTTACTGCAGCAGATCAAATAGTTGAGAACGCCTCAAAATATCCATCAAAGGCGGTTGTTGTTACCGGCGGCGAACCATTGCTGTATAATCTCGATTATTTAACAGGGCAGCTTCAGCAAAAGGGTATCAAAACATTTATTGAAACATCCGGCGCCTATCCCCTTTCAGGGCATTGGGACTGGATATGCCTCTCGCCTAAAAAATTCAAGGCACCTACACTCAGCGTAGCCCAACATGCGGATGAATTGAAGGTTATTGTTTTTAACAAATCGGATTTTAAATGGGCCGAGCAGCATGCAAAAATGGTGGCTCCAAATTGTAAATTATTTTTACAGCCCGAATGGTCAAAATCAAAGGAAATGACCCCGCTTATTGTGGATTATGTGATGAATAACCCGCAATGGGAAATATCGCTCCAAACCCACAAATACTTGAATATTCCTTAAATATCGTAACTTCGATTACTAAATACCGTATTACCGTCGATGAAAGTTTTTTTCCTTCTGGTATTATTTTTATTCCTGTCTGTTTCGTTATATGCCCAGCAAGGACAATTCTCCACTAACGATAAGGAAGCCATTAAGTATTTTGCCTTAGCTAACCAGGATATTGATGAACATTTGTATAACGAAGCTATAACAGAACTGTTAAAAGCCATTGATGCTGATGGCAAATTTTTGGAGGCACACGCACAATTGGCCGATATTTACAGGCTGAAGTGGCAATATAAAGAGGCCGTTGATCAATACCGCCAAGTAATAAATATCAGTCCGGAATGGAACCATGGCGTTTATTACAAACTTGGCGATTCGGAGATACATCTTGCAGATTACGCGGACGCCAGGCAACATCTTGAGAAATACCTTACTTATCAAAACCTCACCTCTGAAAATACCTTTTTAGCCAATAAGCTTGTAAACGATTGTGTATTCAGCATAGAGGCTATGCAACACCCCGTTCCGTTTAAACCGGTTAACCTGGGCCCCGCCATCAATACCGCCGACGATGAGTATTTTCCGGCCATTACAGCTGATGAAAATACGCTGATCTTTACAAGGAAAGTTGACAATAATGAGGATTTTTATAAAAGCGTTAAGGTTGATGGCAAATGGCAAACTGCTACTTATTTGAGTGACAAGATCAATACCAAATACAATGAGGGCGCCTTATCCTTATCGCAGGATGGGAAAGTGATATTTTTTACGGGCTGCAATCGCCCTGATGGGTTGGGGCGCTGCGATATTTACGTAACACAAAGAAAGGGTGATGACTGGGGCAAACCTTTCGATCTTAGTCCGCCTATTAACACGCCCGGCTGGGAATCGCAGCCATCATTAAGTGCCGATGGGCGCACACTTTATTTTGTGAGCAATCGCAAGGGGGGCTATGGTGGTTATGATATTTGGAAGTCCACCTTATCTGATAAGGGTTGGTCAGAACCGGAGAATCTTGGACCCAATATCAATACCTCCCTTGATGAGCAGTCGCCATTTATCCACCCGGATGATAGTACATTTTACTTTTGCTCTAATGGCTGGCCCGGATTGGGTGGCAAGGACCTGTTCGTAAGCCGTTTAGGGAAGGATGGGAAATGGCAAAAACCAACAAACCTGGGCTATCCCATCAATTCAAGCGGGGACGAGAATGGGTTGACATTAACAGCCAACGGCACTTCTGCATTCTTTGCCTCAAATAAACTAAATGGAGCAGGCGGCTTTGACATTTACACATTTGAGCTCCCTGAAAGTTTAAGGCCGCACAGCGTAACCTATGTAAAAGGGACCGTAAGTGACGCCATAACAAAACAGCCGCTTGAGGCTGCAGTAGAAATACTCAACATCGAAAAAAATACCCCGGTTTACCAGGATTACAGTTCGGCAGACCAGGGTGATTTTCTGGCGACAATAACAACCGGCGGGAATTACGGACTTAATATCTCAAAAGAGGGATATTTATTCTACTCGGCCAATTTTTCACTTGTTGGTTATAAGAGCAAGGATCCATTTAATATAACCGTGTTATTGCAACCAATAGAGGTGGGTAACAAGGTGATATTGAAGAATATATTCTTTGATACCAATAAGTTCGATATTAAGGACGATTCCAAACCGGAGATGCAAAAGCTGGTCAGCTTTTTAACTGCAAATCCTAACCTGCATATCGAAATTTCGGGTCACACAGATAATGTTGGGAACGATCAATTGAATCAAACATTATCAGAAAACAGGGCAAAGGCTGTTTATCAATATTTAATCGCAAATGGAGTGAGCGCCTCACGTTTGGTATATAAGGGCTATGGCAAAACACAACCAATCGCATCAAACGATTCTGAAGATGACCGCAGCAGGAACCGCAGGACTGAGTTTAAGATCATGTCGAAATAAGGAATTCCAGGTACAATGGCTTAATGATGCTCATGCTGTACAACACTTGCAACTTTCCCATTTTTAAATACTATTTCCATAGAATCAGGGTCAATGGTACCAGGCTTAAAACCTAAATCATAAAACCAATCATCATTTTCATCCTTATTGCCCTCATCTCCCAAAAGCTTTTTGATCTGCGGTTTAGTTTTCCCGATCAGCATTTTACTTTCTATAATATCTTTAGATAGCTGATAACGTTCATCTTTGTCTGTTAGCCATTGCTTTTGATCAAAATCCTGATTAAGATAATAGTTCATAATAGAAAAAATGAGCACGATAAGGGTTGTATAAATTAATGGGGTTGAAAAAATAGTTGCACACCATATTGCAATGTTGCGTTTATAATTAGATTTTATAAACTTCCTGAATACACGGCGCCAAATGAGAAATATAGGACAGGCGAGAAGTATTAAAATAATGTACACTTCGATACCAAATCCAAAAATTGAGACTGTACAAATAAAACGCATTGTTTAGTTAATCAATCACTTTATATTTATTTTAAATTTAATACAATTTTCCAATCATTTAGGCTGATGGCTTCTTATCAAATTAATAACTTTATAAAATGAAAACAGCCTTAATAGCTTTTATCCTGCTTGCTATCGCATCCTACTCCTTTGTTTATCAAATTAAATCTAAACCATACCAGGGTAAAATGCAACAGATTCCCGGGCGAATAGAGTGTGAGTTTTATGATGAGGGTGGCGAAGGGATAGCCTATCATGATTCCGATAGTATAAATAATGGCAGCGGCAAGCTTAACCCTGCCGATGGAAGTTACCTGCACGAATTCAGGATGCATGAGGGGGTTGATATCTCTTACACCAAAACTGGTGACATAGACGACAATCATTATAACAAGGTTCCACGAGATATGGGTAAATTGTATGTAGGATGGACGGTTCCCGGCGAGTGGATCAATTACACCATAAAGGTTAACGAAACGGCAAGCTACCAGGTCGGCATTATGTACACTGCCAATGGTGACGGAACCATCTCACTCGACATGGATGGCAAGGATATGGCTGGTCCGCTAAAAATACCATCAACCCATGATGACCGCGACACTATTAAATGGCGCCAATGGCATCACTGGAACAAATTAAGCTCATTGGCCGAAGTCAAACTCAAAAAAGGTGCCCATGTACTTACTCTGCATGTAGTCGGCAATGGGAATATGAATTTTGATTATCTGGAATTTAAAAAGGATTAAAAATCAAATGCTTAGTCCTCTGTGAACTCTGTGGTAAAAATTAACCACAGAGAGCTCAGAGGTTTTTCACAGAGAGGCACAGAGTCGATTTTCAAGGCAGCTACCATAATCTCAAATTCACATAATTTTATCCCTGTCAAATTTCTTTATTTCACACATCCTTGTTATTTTACAGCAGCATTTGTATTGCATGAAGAGAATTACACTGATCCTTATTACCATTATCATCATTCCTCTTTTATCATTGTGCCAAACAATTGATAAAACTGCCAATGAGGCTTTTGTGCTTACCCGAATGGTTAATAAGTTTCATGTAGATCCAAGACCACTGGATGCTGTGTTTTCCTCGAATGTTTTCACGGGCATGCTTATTAAAGCCGATGAGGACAGGATATTCTTTACAAAAACTGATATCAGCAGGCTTGGAGTATATGCTAAAACCATCGATGCCGAAATAAAGCTGCGCAAAACCGGCTACCTAAGTCTTTTCATAAATATTTATAAGCAAAGATTACGACAGGCTGATTCTCTCGTGAACGAGATCAGTAAAAAACCATTTGATTTTTATGTTCCCGAAAAGCTTACCGTGGCTGAAGATACATCATACCCGCAATCACTTACTGGTATGCAATCTAAGTTGCAGAAGAAGATAAAAGCCTGGACGCTTGATGAATTAACTGATGATTTGCCCGGTAACTTCAAGACCCTCACACCAGCGCGGCAGAAAAAATATATCGACAGCGCTGTATCCTCATTGCGAAGACGGGTGCAGTCATCCTTAAAAAGAAAAATTGGCAATATCCTCCAAAATCCTTATGGTATAGCTCAGTATATGGGCAATATCTATTGCGAAACTATAGCCTCCTGCTTCGATCCGCATACGGAATTCTTTCCACCCGAGGAAAAGGAAAATTTCGAAAGTGAATTGGGTAAACAGCCATTTCAATTTGGCTTTAAGATGAAACCTGATAAAAATGGTGGAATACTTGTTGATAACCTGCAACCAGGAAGCCCGGCATTTAAAAGCGGCAAGCTGAATAAGGGCGATAAGTTTATGAGCCTGCAATGGGAAGGCGGGCAGCCTGTAGACCTTTCTGACATCACCATACATGAATTTGCCATATTACTTGAGGAAAGCAATCATAAAAATGCATTGTTTATTATGAAAAAGGCCGATGGCTCCGTTGTACAAGTTTCATTACAAAAGGAGGTGGCTGCCGGCAATGAACAGGATAGGGTAAAAAGCTTTATTCTGAAGGGTGCAAATACTATAGGCTATATTTATTTACCAGCCTTTTATGAAGATTGGGAAACCAACAATGATGGCTTGAATGGCTGCGCCAATGATGTTGGTCGGGAAATATTGAAGCTGAAGAAGGAAAACATCAACGGGCTTATACTCGATATTCGTTATAACGGCGGCGGTTCGGTGAGTGAGGCGACGGAGCTTGCCGGCATTTTTATTGATGCTGGCCCTGTGGCACAGGAGAAAAGCCGGGATGGGAAAATAAGAACCATGAAGGATGTGGACCGGGGTACCATATACGATGGCCCACTTGTGATTTTGATAAATGGCTACAGTGCCTCGGCATCTGAATTGGTTGCTGGCACCTTGCAGGATTATAACAGGGCCATTATTATAGGCTCACCTACTTATGGCAAGGCTACTATGCAGGTTGTATTACCTATGGATACAACCGTTACGTTTGAAAACTACTTACAAAAACATACTGAGAATTACTTAAAGCTAACCGTAAGCAAGCTGTTTAGAGTTAATGGCACAACCGCACAATTTATGGGGGTACAACCCGATATTGTATTACCAGATTTACTTGATGCTTATATCACCCGGGAGGCCGGGGAGCCTAATGCCTTACGCCCATCTGTAATCGCTCCCAATAGATATTACACGCCATATACACCGCTGCCCATAAAGACCCTGGCAATGGATATTCAACCTGAAATTGATACCAGCAAATACTTTAGGGCTATTAAAGCCCTCCTGGCAGATTCAAAACAGAAAAAGATAGCAAGGGATATTTCACTCAACGTAAAGGATGCCCTTGCGGATATTGACCCTGCCGGAAGAGATGATGATACCACACAGGGTTCACCATCAAAAAAATTCACTGTCCAAAATAATCAATACGAATTAGCCAGGTTACAGGCTGATAGCAACCTTAAGGAGCTAAACGATGAATTCAGCCTCCAGGTAGCGGCAGATGCTTATATCAACATAGCTTATGATGTATTGTCCAAATTAAAAACACGATAAAATTTAAATACCCTTTTCAATGAAAAAGCTATTAACCTCATCACTTTTATTGTCGATTATTATATGTACCCTAATAAAACCAGCCAGGGCGCAGGATCCATCCTCCAGTCCCGGGGCTTATATGAACGCTATCAGCAGTGCCGAAACAGAAATGAATAAGGCTTATATGGCTTATATAAGTGCATCGGCACATAGCAGACGCAAGAAAAAGATCGAGAAAATGCGCGATCAGGCGGTAGATAACATCGTTGTATGCCAGGCTACGATAAAGAATCTGCCACCCTTCAAGGGAGATAATTCATTACGGCAAAGCAGTCTTAATTATGTACAGCTTTGCTATAAGATATTTAATGAAGATTACGCGCATATTGTGAATATGGAAGATATTGCTGAGCGAAGCTATGATGAAATGCAAGCCTACTTATTACTTCAGGAAGCAACTAATGATACATTACAGGTTGGTAATCAAAGAATGGATAAAGCTGAAAGAAGCTTTGCCACAAAGTATAACGTAAATCTTATTGATGAGAAATCTGAGTTGGGCCAAAAAATGGAAGCCACCGGGAATTTAACCAAGTATTACGACAAGGTATATCTTTTGTTTTTCAAATGTAATTGGGAGGACAACCAGCTTGGCGATGCTGTTAATCAAAAAAATGTAACCAAAATTGAACAGACACGGAGCGCTCTTGATAAATATGCCATACAGGGACTCGCCATACTCGACACGCTGCGTGCATTTGAAAACGACCCATCCCTGGTTGAATCATGTAAACAGGCACTTGCTTTTTACAAGACCGAGGCCGAAACAGAGACCCCTAAGGTTACAGACTTCTTTTTGAAAGAAGAGAATTTTAACAAGCTTAAGGCCACCATGGATGCAAAGCCCGCAAATCAACGGACCCAGCAGGATATGGACAGCTATAATAAAGGAGTAAACGATATAAATGCCGCCGTTAATGAGTATAATCAAACAAATAATGATTTGTACAACAGCAGAAACCAGATCAATAAAAATTGGTCGGACACTGAAAGGAATTTCTTAGATGCACATACTCCGCATTATAAAATGTAGCCTCATTTATAAGGAGTATTTTAGTTAAGATAAACTTTGTGTCTGATCCGGTGGATACTGATAGGTGATAAATACATCTTCACCTGCATCTAATGCTGCAAAAAACTTAGAGTAAAAAGCATTGATAGCATCCCTGCTATTTAATATTTCATCCTGCCCCATCATCGTACCTAAAAGTAAGCAGCCATCTGTATCCTGGGGGAAATTGCCAACATGGATTTCTACATAACCGTAGTCGGGAACGGCCTCCAATAATGGCACTATAGTGCCATTTTTAGGGCTATCATATTGTGTGACAGCGTAACGCCCAATGGGCACAGCTGTTTTGTTTTGTATTTTTATAGCCTGAATTTGCTGCAGGGTCATGTCAGAGGTAAGACCCCTATCTGTAGGTTCAAGACAATAACATTCAAATACGCCGTCTACCGAGAAATTACCGATTGTAGAAAGATCGGTTTTTACAACTCTTTCAACTGTAAGTTCCATATTGTTTAGGATTTGGGTTTAAGAATAATTACTTTCTTAATTCCCCAACTCGGACATAAACTTTATCCGCATCAATTGCACTTCCTCGCGGGTATAATCGTCTGCTCCCAGTTCAACCAGGGCGTCGTCAATAGAATCTATCTCAGCCGATTTGAAATAGTCATATACTTCTTCCTGTTTATCCTCATCTATCACTTCATCAATAAAATAATTCAGATTAAGTTTAGTACCCGAGTTAACTATTGATTCCACCTCGCGTAAGATCTCTTCATAAGTCAATCCCTTCGAAGCGGCAATATCCTCTAAACTCAAATGACGATCGATATTTTGAATAATATAAACCTTAAGCGCCGATTTATTAGCTGCACTCTTGATCACCATATCTATCGGGCGGTCTATTTCATTATCCTCAACATACTTCTTGATCAGATCGGTAAACTGTGCGCCGAACTTCAACGCCTTGCCGGCCCCTACTCCTGATATCTGCTTCAGTTCCTCTGTAATGATGGGATAATGTGTGCACATTTCCTCTAAGGACGGGTCCTGGAAAATAACAAACGGAGGTAGGCCCTTTTGCTTCGCGATCTTTTTGCGGAGATCCTTAAGCATTTGAAGCAATTCAGTATCTAATGCGCCTCCACCCTGCTTCGGTCCATCATCTGCGTCGGCATCATCATCAGTAGCGCCCATTGGCCTGTTCATTATAAACCTTATGCTGTGTGGGTTATCGAGAAATGCATTACCCGCCTTGGTCAATCGTAATAAGCCATACTGATCAATATCCTTTGCCAGGTAATTATTCAATAACGCCTGCCTCAACAGTGAGTTCCACAGGTTTTCACCCTGTTCCTTACCCGATCCGAATACATCAAGCAAATTATGTTCGTAATTCTGTATCTGTGGGTTGCTATTGCCCATCAAAACGCTGATGATATGGAGATCATCAAATTTTTCGCCCAATTGCTTAATCAGGCTTAAAACCTTATGCAGGTGCTCCTCACCATCGAAATGCTCTTTGTGTGCGCAGCTGTTGTCGCACATATTATTGCATCCTGCCTCATTAAAGTTTTCGCCAAAGTAGTGAAGCAGCTGCTTGCGGCGGCATACTGCCGATTCAGCATAATCAATCACCTCCTTCAATATCTGTGTTCCGATCTCCCGCTCAGACACCGGCTTATCCTTCATGAATTTCTGCAACTTATCAATATCCTTTTCAGAATAAAACGCGACGCATATCCCCTCTCCGCCGTCGCGCCCTGCGCGTCCGGTTTCCTGGTAGTAGCCTTCCATGCTTTTTGGCATGTCATGATGGATTACATAACGCACATCAGGCTTATCAATGCCCATACCAAAGGCAATAGTGGCAACAATAACATCTACGTCCTCCATCAGGAATTTGTCCTGCGTATCAGCCCTCATCTTCGACTCTAACCCGGCGTGGTATGGTAAAGCCTTAACACCATTCAGGCTCAACGCTTCAGCAACTTCCTCCACCTTTTTGCGGCTCAGACAATAGATGATACCCGATTTCCCCTGATTTTGCTTAACAAACTTAACGATCTCCTTGATCACGTTGCGTTTTGCACGCACTTCATAAAACAGGTTTGAGCGGTTAAAGGATGATTTGAAGACCGTAGCGTTATTCATCTGCAAGTTCTTCTGAATATCCTGCTGAACTTTTGGTGTTGCGGTTGCCGTTAAGGCAATAATTGGAATATTATCGCCAATATTGCTGATTACCTGTCTTATCTTCCGGTACTCGGGCCTGAAATCATGCCCCCACTCAGAAATACAATGCGCTTCATCAACGGCTACAAACGAAACCTGGTTCAGGCGTAAGAAATCAACATTCTCTTGTTTTGTCAAAGATTCGGGTGCAACATACAGCAATTTGGTTTTGCCGCTAAGCACATCTTCCTTAACACGGGCTATTTCAGCTTTATTCAGAGATGAGTTTAAAAAGTGGGCTATACTGTCCGACCCTCCGAAGGCTCTTAGCTGGTCGACCTGGTTTTTCATTAAGGCAATTAGCGGTGATATTACAATCGCTGTCCCATCGCTCATTAATGCCGGCAACTGGTAGCACATGGATTTACCTCCACCAGTGGGCATTATTACAAACGTATCGTTCCCGGCTAAAATATTAGTTATAATCGCTTCCTGCTCTCCCTTAAAGTTATCAAATCCAAAGAAATTCTGGAGGTTATCAAAAAGCGATCTTTTTGTTTCAATCATTATTTATGTATTGTATTATTACGTATAAAGGATCAAAATAACAAAATTTTCTAAATAAACGACGGGTTTCGTTTAAAATTTTACATAAAATGATTTTCAAATGAAAACAATTTATTTATTTAAGCATTTTTATTCCGGATACAAAATGTGTTCACTTTATGTAATTTTATTTAATATATAATTTACAGAATAATGTCCATTTTTGTCCTCTGTTTATAAGTATAAAATTCTTCCCAGCACAAATGAATAAAAATTATTATGCTATCATTATGGCCGGCGGCATTGGAAGCCGTTTTTGGCCAATTAGCAGAACATCTCACCCAAAACAATTCTTAGATATACTGGGTACCGGCAAAACCCTCATACAAAATACCTACGACCGCTTCTTAAAAGTTTGCCCGAAGGAAAATATTTACGTTGTTACCAATGAAAACTACGCCAAACTGGTAAAGACTCAGTTGCCTGATATGGCTGATCAGCAAATACTGACCGAGCCTGTGATGCGCAATACCGCCCCTTGCATTGCTTACGGTTGTTTTAAAATTGAAAGCATAAATCCTAAGGCCGCCATTGTTGTCTCGCCTTCCGATCACTTGATATTGGATGAGACCGCCTTTGTAAGCGCCATTGAAAAATCACTAAAAACAGCCTCCGAAAACGATTGCCTGGTTACCCTGGGTATAAAGCCCTCCCGGCCCGATACCGGTTACGGGTATATCCAATTTACAGACCAGGCAATGAACGACGACTTTTATAAGGTAAAAACCTTTACTGAAAAGCCGACGCTCGAGATTGCCAAGACATTTTTACAAAGCGGCGATTTCCTTTGGAATGCAGGCATATTCGTATGGTCGGGTAAATCGATATTGAACTCCTTTTCGCGCTATTTGCCCGAGATGAACGAGATATTTGCAGATGCAAGACCTGTTTATAATTCCGATAACGAAAAAGCACATATTCACAAGGCTTATCAGCAGTGCACCAATATTTCCATTGACTATGGTATTATGGAAAAGGCTGATAATGTGTACGTTCTCCCCTCAGAATTCGGCTGGTCAGACCTGGGTACCTGGGCATCAATTTACCAACTGGCGGAGAAAGATTACGTAGGCAACGCCGTGATCCCATCTGAAAAAGTGATCATGTATGATTCCTCAAACTGCATGGTAAATGTTCCCGGCGAAAAGCTGGTGATATTACAGGGCATGCATGATTTTATTGTAGTTGAATCAAATAATACCCTGCTGATATGCCCGCGAGACCAGGAACAGAACGTGAAGCAGGTAGTAGCTGATGTAAAAGCGAAGTTTGGGGCGAAGTATATTTAGCCCCCAACCCCTAAAGGGGAGCTTTTGATTAGCCTATTGAAACTAAATATAAACTTGCTGTATGCCTCCCCCTTTAGGGGGCCGGGGGGCTTTGGCTTCTTTGCCTTATCGCCTCATACAAAATCACCCCTGTTGATACCGAAACATTCAATGATTCAATCTCACCAAACATGGGTATTTTGGCCAGGTGATCGGCAATGCGGATAATCTCGTTGCGGATACCATCTTCTTCCGATCCCATAATGATGGCAGTAGGCGGAGTATAATCAGGCTTGTATATGTCTTCCTTGGTTTTTTCAGTACAGCAAACCAGTTGCAGACCCGATTCTTGCAGGAAACGAATGGTTTGCATCATATTATCGTGCCGGCAAACAGGTATTTTGTATAATGCACCAGCAGATGTCTTGATTGCATCCGCATTAATCTGTGCAGAGCCTTTTGAGGGTATCACTATCGCATGAACGCCAGCGCACTCGGCTGTACGTGCAATGGCCCCCATATTCCGCACATCTGTAATGCCGTCTAAAACTAATATAAGCGGGGTCTCCCCCTTTTCAAATATCTCCGGGATAATGTTCTCTATCTTCTGGTAAATGATCGGCGAAATCACGGCGATAACTCCCTGGTGATTTTTTTGGGTGATACGGTTCAGTTTTTCAACCGGTACCTGCTGTGCTACAATACCGTACTCAATCAGCAACGCCCTTAGTTCATTAAGCAAGCCTCCGCCAACTCCTCTTTGGATATATAAAGATTCGATCTCCTTGCCTGAGCGTATCGCCTCGATCACCGCTCTGATACCAAAAACCATCTGGTTATCCTCGCGCTGGGGCCTTGAATTAAATGCCATTTCTAATGTTAAGTAATTTGCCAAAAATAGCCATACTAATCTGATTTTCAGGTATCATTTATTTGATCATAAAACGATACTTTTTTCGTTATTAATATTCAAGAAAAGTTACCAACATGGCTATAAATAGTTGACATACAATAGCTTAAAAACTTCCCAACAATCGGATGTTAATTACAGTGTGTCAACCTGCATTTATTTTGACGTTTAACGCGTAGAAATAAAAAGATGCTAATACATGATACGTAAGAAAATTTTTCGTATATTTTTGCTGTATGATTCTGGAGAACGATAGCCCCTATAACAAGCCGAATACGAACCTGCCTGCCGGACAAGCAGGTGAAAGACGAAGCCGGATAACCAATCCAACTCCTTATAGTGGTTTGGGAAAATTACCCCCTCAGGCAACGGACCTGGAAGAGGCTGTGCTGGGTGCTTTGATGCTTGAAAAAGATGCATTATCATCAGTTATTGATATCCTGAAACCAGAAGTTTTTTATAGGGATAATCACCAGAAAATATTCACTGCGATACGTTATTTGTTTGAAAAAACCTCCCCGGTTGATATCCTGACAGTGACCGCCCAATTACGCAAGCAAGGCGAACTGGAAATGATCGGTGGCGCATATTATATCACTGAACTGACCAATCGTGTTGCTTCAGCAGCAAATATTGAGTTTCACTCGCGTATCATCATTCAGAAATTCATTCAGCGCGAGCTGATCCGGATTTCTACCGAGGTGATCAACAGCGCTTACGAGGATACTACTGATGTGCTTGACCTGTTGGATAAGGCTGAAAAAAACCTTTTCGAGATCGCCCAAAACAACCTTCGCCGCGACTCCAGGAAGATGGACGACCTGATGCACGAAACGCTGAAGGAAATTGAAGCGCTCAAGGATAAAAAGGATGGCCTCACAGGTGTTGCATCCGGCTTTACAGAATTGGACAGGATGACCTCAGGCTGGCAAAAATCCGACCTGGTGATCATAGCTGCACGTCCTGCAATGGGTAAAACGGCTTTCGTTTTAAGTTGCGCCCGTAATGCAGCGGTGGATTTCAATAGGCCGGTGGTAGTGTTTTCATTGGAAATGTCGTCGGTTCAGTTGGTTAATCGTTTAATCTCGGGCGAAACAGAAATTGAACAGGAAAAAATACGTAAAGGGACTTTGGAAGAATGGGAATGGGCGCAGATCCACTCCAAAATAGGCAAGCTGGAACAAGCTCCGCTGATTATTGACGACACCCCCGCGCTGAACATTTTTGAGTTCCGGGCAAAATGCCGCCGTTTAAAATCACAGCACGATATTCAGCTCATCATCATCGATTACCTGCAATTAATGCAGGGCAAAGGCAGTGATGGCAAGGGCGGTGGCAACCGTGAGCAGGAAATAGGCAGTATATCCAGGGCCCTGAAATCGGTTGCCAAAGAGTTGAACGTTCCCGTGATTGCACTTTCGCAATTAAGCCGTGCGGTTGAAAACCGTCCGGGTGGTTCAAAGAGACCAATGCTATCCGACTTACGTGAATCCGGCTCTATTGAGCAGGATGCAGATATGGTACTGTTCCTTTACAGGCCTGAATACTACGGATTGGATGTGGATGAAGATAACAACCCAACACAAGGCATCGGCGAAATAATTATAGCCAAGCACCGTAACGGCGAAACCGGTCGCGTTCGATTAAAATTCGTAGGCAAATATGTGAAGTTCACTGACCTTGATGATAACATGGGTGGATTCCCTTCTCCTGGTAATGCCTTCTCCAATTTGAACCCATCGCAGGATTTTGATAAGCCAAGCAACTTTATCATCCGCCCTTCAAGAATGGATGATATTGATGATGATCAGCCGTTTTAAAGCCGGCTCAAGCCCCCCATCCCCCTAAAGGGGGAGTTTTTGATTTGCATGTTGCTTTATTCCTCCCCTTTAGGGGTCGGGGGCTTAGAATATCAACCCCAAAACCACCCCAATAATAATAACCACCGGCGTTTTTATTTTAGTAAAATAAAGTAACGCAAACGATCCGATCATTAACCCATAAGCCATCCAGTTAGTGCCGAATGGTTTGGTAAGCAGTATTAATGCAGTAGCCATAAAACCTACCGCTACAGCGCTTATACCGCTTAGCGAATTGCGGATACGGGTAATTTTCTTTAGATCCTCCCAAAAAGGTACGATAAACAAGATGAGGATCAATCCCGGCAGGTTAATACCTATCACTGCTACTATACTTCCGATGATCTGTCCGCCAATGCTATAACCCTTGTTTCCAAGCGTCATCGTTCCAATAAATGAAGTAAAGGAAAATGTAGGGCCGGGCAAAGCTTGCTGCAAAGCATATCCTGATAAAAATTCCGAGTTGGTAAGATAATGCTTCACTTCCACAAACTCCGTGTACATCAGGGGCACCAAAACCTGTCCCCCGCCGAAAATAAGAATGCCGTTACGATAAAAATTTTCAAACAGGCGTATCGGCAAACTAAAGGGCGATGTTTGATTGATAATGGCACCTAAAGCCGCAAATGCAAGCAGTATTCCAATAAAATAACCTACTTTATTAGGGTTCACATTAGCAAATAAGCTTACCCGCAGCTCACTTTCCTGGGGCTGCGTTTCCAAAGCTGATGAAATAATGCCCCCAAGCAATATTAAGATCGGAAACGCATAAGCATTTTGAAGGATTAGTGTTGCAACGAGCGAACCAATAGCCAGCATGGCAGTAACCCTGGTTTTTAAGAATTTGGAAGCGAAGGTATAAGTAGCGTAGGCAACTATACCCACAGCTATCGGTTGTACAAAGCGTAATATCTCGTTGAACTGGCTATGAGTCAGGAACATTTTGTAACTAATAGCCGCCATACACATAATGGTTGCCGAAGGGCATATCCAGATCAAAAAAGTAACAATCGCCAATTGTAACCCTCCCACCTTCCAGGCAATGCCAACTAACGTTTGGGTTGATGAGGGGCCAGGCAATATCTGGGCTAATGCATTCAACTCCATCAACTCTTGCTCGGTGATGTAACGCCTCTTTTCAACAAACTCCCTCAGCAAAATAGAAATATGAGCCTGCGGCCCGCCAAAGGCAGTGAAGGTGTAAATCAAAACATCCCGAAGAAATAAAAGTTGACGTTTCTTCATTAGTTCATGGTTGATAGATCATGGTTCATAGCTGATTTTCTTATTCATATAATACTATGAACCATCAACCATGAACTACAAACTATTTAGTAATCGTCCTCATCAAAACCTGTTGCTTCACGATAAACTGCCTGCAGTTCAGAAAAGGCATGATTATCTCGTTTGTTCTTTGCGATCTCCATGCCCTTTTCATAAATGCTTATTGCATCCGGGGTACGGTTCAAAGCCTCATATAATTTCCCAAGATGGTAATAAGTGCCTACGTAATCTGGATGATTGGTTACCAGGTTTTCGTAGTATTGTAATGCTTTGTCGGTTTCATTCAGGCGTAAATATTCGGTTGCCAGGGCATATTGTAAAAATTCATCATTGGGCTCATTCTTTAAAAATTCCAGCAACTTTTCTAATCGGCTCATATCCATTTTAAACTCTCTCTTTTTTAACTAAATTTGCAAACCTGATTTCATGAAACCATTATAAGTTTCATGAGCATAATGGACAAGACCAAAAACGCTTTATAGAAATCATCACCAATTAAAAACATTATCCTAATGAAGATACTGGTTTGTATAAGTAATGTTCCTGATACAACGACAAAAATAACTTTTACTGATAATAACACGCAATTTAATACAAGCGGTGTACAGTTTATCCTGAATCCTTACGATGAGATAGCATTGTCGAGGGCTATTGAGCTTACTGAAGGCGGAAAAGGCACGATAACTGTGATCAATGTTGGTGAAGTTAATACCGAAGCAACCATCCGCAAAGCGCTGGCTATTGGTGCCGATGACGCCGTGCGTGTGAATGCCAAACCCCATGATGCCTGGTTTGTGGCTTATCAAATAGCCCAATATGCAAAGCAAAATTCCTTTGACCTGATACTAACGGGGCGCGAGTCAATTGATTATAATGGCTCGAAAGTCGCCGGTATGCTGGGCGAACTTTTGGATATCCCGTCGGTATCGATCATCAAAAAATTGGATATTGATGGCGACAAGGGCACAGTTGAGCGCGAAATTGAAGGCGGCAAGGAAGTATTGGTGATCCCATTTCCATTTGTAGCCGGTACTGCCGAGGGAGTTGCTGAACCTAAGATACCCAATATGCGCGGGATCATGTCGGCACGCACCAAACCCTTAAATGTGGTGGAAGCTGTCGAGGTAAAGACATTTTCAGAGATCATTAGTTATGAAACACCTGCATCACGCGGACAAGTAAAGTTGGTGCCTGCTGATGATAGCGGGAAACTGATCGGCTTATTACATACCGAGGCGCGTGTTATATAAATTTATATTCTTACAATCAGATAATTAATATGCCAGTTTTAATATATGCAGAGAATGCCGAGGGCAAATTCAAAAAGTCGATTTTTGAAGCTGTTTCTTATGCCCGGGCAATTGCAGATCAAAAGAATACCAGTCTTACCGTCATTTCAATCGGAGACGTTGGTGCGGATCAATTAGGTGCACTTGGCAAGTATGGTGCAGATAAGGTGCTTAATGTATCCAACGCTCAATTGAAGAACTTCGTGAACCAGGCCTATGCCTCAGTTATCGCGGCAGCAGCAAAAAGCGAAGGGGCTGATATTGTAGTGCTGTCCAATTCATTTTCTGGCAGGGGCCTCGCTCCGCGCATTGGGATAAAATTAGAGGCTGGTGTAGCCGACGGCGCAGTAGCATTACCTGAAATTTCGGGAGATAAGTTCACTGTCAAAAAAACCGCTTTCTCAGGAAAGGCATTCGCTACTGTTCAGCTTACTTCTGCCAACAAAGTGATCGCCCTGATACCTAATTCGTACCAGGTGGTTGAAAAGCCAGCAGCGGGTAAAGTTGAAGATTTTAGCGTTGAGAATAAGGAATCTGACTTTAAAGCAATGGTTAAGGAGATCGTAAGATCAACAGATAAAGTTTCCTTACCCGATGCGGAGATCGTTGTTTCGGGTGGTCGCGGGTTGAAAGGGCCTGAAAATTGGGGTATGGTAGAGGAACTGGCCGGCTTATTAGGTGCGGCTACCGCTTGTTCAAAACCTGTTTCAGATGCCGGTTGGAGGCCGCATAGCGAACATGTGGGACAAACTGGTATAGCTGTCAGTCCAAATTTGTATATTGCGATAGGTATTTCGGGCGCTATCCAGCACCTTGCAGGTGTAAGTTCCTCGAAGGTGATTGTAGTAATTAACAAGGATCCCGAAGCACCATTTTTTAAGGTAGCTGATTATGGTATTGTTGGCGATGCTTTTGAAGTGGTACCAAAATTAATAGCAGCGGTTAAGGAATATAAGGCTTCAGCCTAAACAGTTTTTGCAGCGATGGGTAATAATATGAAAAAAATCAAACTGGATATTGTTGGGCTATCTTATAGCCAAACCCAGTCCGGAGCGTACGCGCTTGTTTTAGGAGAGGTGAATGGTCGCCGCAGGCTGCCGATCATCATTGGCAGTTTTGAGGCCCAGGCTATCGCTATCGAGATAGAAAAAATGACACCAAGCAGGCCGCTTACGCATGACCTGTTTAAAAACTTCGCGCAGGCTTATAACATCGTCATCAATGAGATCATCATTTATAACTTGGTCGATGGTATATTTTATTCCAAGTTGATCTGCTCAGATGGCAAGAAGGTGGTAGAGATCGATGCACGCACATCGGATGCCATCGCTATGGCTGTACGCTTTGATTGCACCATTTATACTTATGAGTTCATTCTCTCAACAGCAGGTATAGTGATAGAAGGTAATGATTTTGTGTACCTCGAAAACATGAGCGATGCCGCAGAAGAAAAAACCGTTACTGCTGCAACAAGCGGTTACGCCACCTTAAGCACTGATGAACTAAAAACCAAACTCCAGGAAGCGCTTACAGAAGAGGCCTATGAAAAGGCTGCAAAAATACGCGACGAGTTAAACCGCAGAAAAGCATCTTAATTTCGGATTTCGAATTTTTCGCCTTTGTTTGTTTCTCAATGGAGCTCAAGAAGGCTTCGCCGTTTTCGATTTCGAATTTAATATTTGAGCTATTTAAGTAATCTTGTTCCTGTTTTCCCGTAAATTTCTAAACCTTATACTTTTCCGATTTCGCATTAATTTCTCTATTTTCCGGTCTTAATTTATGGTTGAATATAATTTATCTCCAATCGGTACTTTATGAGCATTAAGTTTCGCTTAATACTAATGAACTTTATGCAATATTTTGTGTGGGGCGCATGGCTTCTCACTATCGGAGCGTACTGTTCTCAAAACAAACACTGGTCATTTTCAGAATTCGGCGCAATATTTTCAACAATGGGCATCTCCTCTATCTTTATGCCCGCACTTACTGGAATTATTGTCGACAGATGGGTAAATGCTGAAAAACTATACGGCATTATGCACATCCTGGGGGCATTATCATTACTTACCCTGCCAATGGTAAATAACCCTTCGGCATTTTTTTGGATCATGTTGTTGAATATGGTGTTTTATATGCCAACCATATCGCTATCCATAACAGTTGCTTATTCAGCAATGAAAAAAAACAATATGGACGTGGTAAAAGAGTATCCCCCGATAAGGACGTGGGGTACCGTCGGTTTTATTGCGGCGCTATGGACGGTAAGTCTTACCAAAAATGAAACTTCTCCAAATCAATTCTATATTGCCGCTACCGTAGCTCTGGCATTAGGGCTCTTTTCGTTTACGCTTCCCAAGTGCCCGCCACTTTATGATAAAACCATTAATAAATCTTTCGCAAGTTCATTAGGGTTAAATGCCTTTGCCTTGTTTAAAACTCCGAAATTTGCCATTTTCTTTATATTCTCCATGCTCCTGGGAGCCGCATTGCAGCTCACCAATGCCTATGGAGATACCTTTATCCACGATTTCAATGTGCCGGCATATAAGGATACTATTGCAGTTAAATATCCTGCTATTATCATGTCCATATCTCAGGTGTCCGAAACATTATTTATTCTGGCTATTCCCTTTTTCCTGCGGAGGTTCGGAATAAAATATGTGATGCTGTTCAGTATGCTGGCCTGGGTGCTTCGGTTTGGTCTTTTTGCCTTCGGCGACCCTGCCGGGGGATTATGGATGATTATACTCTCATGTATTGTATACGGTATGGCATTCGATTTTTTTAATATTTCCGGCTCTTTATTCGTCGAAACCCAAACAACTCCCGAAATACGGGGAAGTGCACAGGGCCTTTTTATGATGATGGTAAACGGTTTTGGGGCGATGTTTGGAAGTTTGATAAGCGGTGCACTTATTGATAAATTTTTTCTGTTTCCCGATCATACCAAAAACTGGCATGGCATCTGGCTTTGTTTTGCCGGCTATGCCCTGGTGATCGCCATTATTTTTCCTTTGGTATTCAGGTATAAACATAACTCCGCTTTAAAGCATGCCATACAACATGTGTAAAAACAAATGAAAAAACACTACCGGAAAGAAAATGATTGTTTGAACTGCGGTGCTGAACTGCAGGGTCGCTACTGCCATGTGTGCGGGCAGGAGAACCTTGAACTCAAAGAAAGCTTCGGGCACATGATGAACCATGCTATAAGCGATTACTTTCATTTCGATCACCAGTTTTTTCATACACTAAAGCCCTTGCTTTTTAAGCCTGGCTTTTTGACCAACGAGTACATGGGCGGCAGGCGTGCGCAATACCTGCACCCGGTAAAAATGTACATTTTTATCAGTATTGTTTACTTCCTGCTTTACTTCAAAACCGGGCACGATGTAGTGAATATCAATGAAACAAATGACAAGAATCCTGCAAAAACCGAAAGAGCCATCGATTCAACAAAAAAGGCAATAGCAACTAACGCTTATATACCCGGCCCGGCCAAAAAACAAATTGAACGGGACCTGGATAAGGAAAAAGCTAATGCCAAAAAGGGAACAACGAAAGCTAAAGATATAGATGTTGACAACAGGGGTCCAAATAAATGGTTCCACCCCTTAACAAAAGATACATCCTACGCGCAATACCTGGCCTCGCAGAAAAAATTACCAGAAGATGAGCGAACTGATTATTTTATATTCAGACAATGGAATAAAAAAGTTTATGACTACCGGGCACGGTATGGTAACCAGGCACGAGAGATGTTTATGGAAGACATTCAGCACAATACGCCAAAGATGATGTTTTTGCTGCTGCCATTATTCGCATTGATATTGAGAGTAGCTTTCTGGAAGAATAAGAAATTTTATGTGGAGCATCTCATCTTTTCTTTTCATTTTCACTGCTTCCTGTTCCTGTTCCTGGGCATTTTGATACTATTGGAATGGTTCATCCCCGCAAACTGGACTGCGGTTATCGGCTGGTTAGTTTTTGCTGAATTAGTATACATCACCTGGTATGTTTTCCGTTCGCTCAGAACGGTATATCACCGCAGTGTTTTCAGGACCATCACCAAGATGATTGGGATGGGTTTTATGTACCTCCTTACATTTACTCTTTGCGTAAGCCTCTTATTTTTTATAACGGCGATCTTCTAAAAGCTATCAATTCCCAAAGGCATCTAAAGCAATGGTGGGCTTGCCTGTATTATCAAACGCACCCAGGCCATAACTCTGCCAGTTATAAGCTTCGGGCTCCCAATAAAGAACACCAAGCCCGTTCCCGTTACTTACCGAGTTCACTTTGGTAATGATATCTGTCAGAAAGTCCCTGCAGTCGGTTGGATCAGTTGCATCCATCCCCACCTCTACTATCATTACAGGTGTGCTGTAGCGCGATACCATATCATTCATATTGGCCAGGCATTGCGCATCAAGCGTGGTGTAATTTGAGGTTGAAGGATACAGCGACATACCAATAACATCCCACTGCGCGCCGTTTGCCTTTAGTCCATCAAAAATGTAGCGGAATAAGTTATTGTCAAAGCCATTTGATATATGGACTATCACCTTGGTAGTGCTGCTTACCGATTTAACCGCCTGGTAGCCAGCCTTCACTAATGCCGCAAAATTTGCCATATGGGTTGATGCCCTGCCATCTTCCCATAGCATACCATCGTTAGTTTCATTGCCAACCTGTACCCAATCCGGTGTGATGCCGTTGGTTTTTAAAGTATTCATTACTCCCACAGTATAGTCATGCAGGGTGGTTTGCAAGGTTGGGAAATCAAGGGATGCCCATGCTGCAGGCTTGGGTTGCTTACCCGGGTCGGCCCAGCTATCGCTGTAATGGAAGTCGATCAATATCTTCATTCCTGCACTTTGCGCTCTTTTTGCTTTTGCTAACACGTCGGCTGTATTGCACCATCCGTCTGATGGATTAACCCATGCCCTTAACCTGATGGTATTCATGCCCAAACTTTTCATTAAAGCGAATAAGTCCTGCTGGGCACCTGTCTTATCATAAAACCTAACACCCGAAGATTCCATCTGTGTAACCCAACTGATATCCGCTCCTTTTACAAACGAGGATGAAACTACCGGTGGCTTATAAGTGGCCGGCTGTGTTGGTGATGTTGGTATGGGCGAACCGCCTTTACCTGAACAAGATATTATCAGAAATAGTGTACTGATGCAATATGCCCACAAAATCTTCTTCATAACTCCGGAATGTTAGATCGTAAATTGGTTAGCCCAAAGGCATTTACAAATATAAATTACCGTTATGAAAAATAAAATGTTTATTTAACATTTATTCTGGGTCATAATACAAAAACCATGTCATTTCGAACGACAGTAAGAAATCCTATACCATTTGCAATGCATGTTTTATAAGATTTCTCTTCGTTCGAAATGACAAGTCAAGGTTTTATAGCTTCCCAGTCCTCGAAGGTACTGTGTTCGAAATATATTTAAAGTTTACAGTCTGGTTCCCTACTTGTAATTTGAACTCGCCCGCTTCGGTTACAGTTTTACTTACATCATTTACAAAAGCAAGGTCGGCAGGTGTGATCTTAAAGGCCATCGTTCTACTCTCGCCCGGTTTAAGGTCGATCTTATCATAAGCCCTTAACCGTTTGTAATCAGGGCTGATGCTGGCATACATTTGACTGGTATAAAGCAATACTGATTCCTTCCCTTCAATCTGCCCCGTATTTTTAACATCGATTGTAACAGTGAGCGTTTCACCATCCTTCAGATCAAGTTTGCTAAGTTTCAGGTTGCTGTAACTGAAAGTAGTGTAGCTCAATCCATACCCAAATTCATACAATGGGTTGTAACTATGACTATCGTCCGAGTTGCCATTTTCCAGGTTTTTGCGATAATAGTTATTTAGTGAATTAGGGTATCTCGGATACGTAATTGATAAGCGCCCAGATGGATTGGCATCGCCAAAAAGAATATTCGCTAAAGCATCACCACCCTCGTTGCCGGGGAAATAAGCCATGATGGTTGCCGCTGAATGGCTTTCAGCCTCAGTAACAATTCTTGGCCGTCCTTCAGCAAGCACCAATATAATAGGTTTTCCGGTTTTGGCCAATTCATTCGCCAGTTGTGTTTGTGCTGCGGGCAGATTCAGGTCATCAATATTACCCACATTTTCGGTGTAAGATAGTTCACCTAAACAAAGCACAATGGCATCTGCATTCTTTGCTGCTGCTATGGCGTCGTCTATGTTTTGCAAATTATCAAACGTTGCTCCTGGTTGATAAGTCACATTATCCTTGCCTATTTTTTGCTCTATTGCTTTTAGAATGGTGTTTTTGCCGGTAGCAAGCTTGTCTGCCAAATCCCCCTGCCAATTGTAGCTCCAGCCACCATCCAGTGAGCGCATAGTATTGGCAGTTGGGCCTGTTACTAATACTTTGATATTTTTCTTTAATGGCAATACATTATTGGTGTTTTTCAGCAGGGTGATCGCTTCGGTAGCTGCCTGTAAACTTACTCCCCGAAACTCATCCGATCCGAACTTTGGATAATCATCAGGGTTGCCAACAGGCCTATCAAATAATCCCAATTCATATTTTACTTTCAATATGCGATGCACTGCCTCGTTTATTCTCCACATAGGTACCTTACCTTCTTTAGCTAATTCAACAAGATAGGTGAAGAAGGTATAATCATAAGGCACCATACTCATATCCACACCAGCGTTTACAGCAATCATCACTGCATCCTTTTGTGTTGCAGCAATGTGATGACGATCATGCAGGTATTGAATATCGCGCCAATCTGTTACTGCAATACCATCAAAATGCAATTCGCCACGCAATACATCGGTCAGCATATATTTACTTGCGTGTAGGGGCACACCGTTAATTTCCCCTGAATTGATCATGATGGTCTTCGCCCCTGCTTTTACCGCCTCCGCAAATGGAGGTAAAAAATATTCGCGCATGTAGCGGTCTGGTATCCAGGCCGGGGTACGGTCCTTGCCGCTTAATGGATAACTGTATCCCAGGTAATGTTTCATACATGCGGCAACATGGTATTTGTCGCCCACATTATTACCCTGGTATCCTGTTATAATAGCAGTGCCCATGGTTTTTACCAGGTAAGGGTCCTCGCCAAAAGTTTCATAGATACGTGGCCATAATGGCGACTTACCCAAATCCAAAACGGGTGAATAGTTCCATGGGATATAGCTTGCCCGCGTTTCGTAAGCTGTAATCTCTCCAGCGCGATGTACAATATCCCGGTTAAAGGTGGCCGCCATGGCAACTTCCTGTGGAAAGAGCGTACTGCCCAGCGTGTAAGTAACGCCATGAATGGCATCGATGCCGTAGATCACAGGAATCTTTAACCGATCCTGATCGGCAGCCTGTTGGATGGTTGTTATCACATCATGCCAGTGATTACGATCATAAGCAAAACCGCTTACATTTAATATTGAACCCACATGATACTTCATAATGGCTTCCTTTAATTTATCGGGATCAAGCTGATGCGGACTGGTATTGGATTTTGATACGACGTCTAAGGTAACTTCGGTCATCTGTCCTACCTTTTCCTCCAGCGTCATTTTGGCAATTAAGGCGTCAACTTTTTTGTCGAGAGCACTAACCGGGGCTTGTTTATGAGATTGCGCCATCATGCCTGCCGACGTAAGAAAAAGCAAGCCTATAACAGTTATGAAAATTCGTTTCATGATTAAGGGATTAGTTCAATGGTTTTTACTGGCCCTTAAATATAGTGTTGTTTATACAATAAGTGTAATACTAAAAAAGCAAAATGTTGTAATATAATTTAACCTATCATTATACTACGATAACAGAAATGAAGCTAACAGCCTGTTAAGCAAGAAATAGCAAAAGATTAAGAAATGATTTGTTAAAATTTGAGCAGCCGGTATGCTAAACTTAAGTTAAACAGGTTTATCCTTGTGCTTGCAGGGCCATAATCCTGTTTAGTGATCCCTGCTTCATACCTCAGATCGATTGAGATGGCCTTTATGTCTAACCCTGCACCAAACTGCCAGGCAAAATTTTGATCATGGTAATTTAATGTTCCCGCTTGGTGAAGGGCATCAACAAAATTTTGATCCTTATTAATGGCAAATGATACCAGGGGGCCTGTATAAAACCTTCCTCCAATACCAAAGGCACCAACTTTACCTCCGAATAACAAAGGGACATCAATGCTTGTAAACTTAGCCTTGGTTTCTCCGCCATTAGCTGATATGTCCACATTTTTGCTGGTCAGATAAAGTTCGGGCTGAAAATTAAAGCCCAGGGCACCAAATCTCGCCCAAAAACCACCAAGGTAACCAGCCTGGTTACTGCTGCTGAACGTTGTACTTGCCGAGGATGAGAGACTTGATAAATTTGCACCGCCTTTAATGCCGAACTGAAAGGATGGCAAAACCTGGGCCGAAGCGTAGAATGTTGTTGCTGATAAAATTACCAATAAGAGTAAAAACCTTTTCATAAGTATGTAGATTAATAATGATTTCAATTACTAAGTACGATAACGCAGATATTGACAAAATGTGATACGCTATCATAGAAATATCCGGTCGATACCTTATCAAAATGAAAAATGGTATCAGCCGGATATTTGTAGAATCCTGATATAAATTTCAGAAACTACTTATGAATTGAAGGTTGAATTTTTCTTATCAGAACGATGATAATTTACCCTGGTAATAATCCAGTATCTTACTATCGATAAAATAATCATACCGCGCGCTAATCATATTGACAGTTGCTGCATCCAGGTTATTTTTTGCGAGTATAAATTGATAAGACGTTAAAACCCCAGCATCAAACCGAAGCTTATATATACGATAGCTTTCCGTATAAGCTGCCACCTGCTCCTTCAATACCTGGTATCGTTTATAGGCTGATGCCATATTATAATAGGCCTGTTCAATATTCTGTTTCAGCTGTATTTTCGTATTATCTTCCTGGTATTGCGCATTTAGTAAATTGATCTTAGCAAGTGCCACAGCATTGCGCTTATAGCCATTTGTAAAAATTGGTATGTTCAACCCTAACGATACGGAGGTTGCATAGTTATTTTTAAACTGATCCCCATAGCTGATATTCTGAAGCTGGTTATTAGCTGTTGTGCTAAAAATAGATTCTTTTCCGTTGGGTCCGTTCGCGTATAATCCTGGGACTGCATTAGTTACCGAATCAATAAATACTGATTTCTGCCCGGTACTCGAATAAGTTGTTGATAAACCGCCTCCAAGGGATATTGTTGGCAGCATTTGGCCTCTTGCAACCTTTACCCCTTTTTCAAAGCTTTGGCGGTGAAGCGCAGCTGCTTTAACTGCGGGTAATTGCTTTAATGCTGTTGCATATATGTCATCAGGGTTGGAGCCGTACTGCCCCAAAAGCTCTTCAGCATTCAGAGGAGCATATTTCACACCAGGATTATAAGGAATATTCAGTAATTGAAATAAGTTCAATTTTGCTGCATCCAATGAATTTTGTGAACTAACCACAGCAACCTTGCTTGATGCAAGTTGTCCCTGGAAATCGGTAAGATCTGATGCCGCGGCATTAGCACCTTGATTTTCCTTTATTTGCAACAGGTTTACATTTTCCTGGTTTACCGCCTGCTGACTTATGTTTGCAGCAAGTATTTCCTGATTATCCAGTATGGCAAGATAATTTGTTATAATGTTGATCGTGACTACATCCTTTGCAGCTTGAAAATCCATTTTTCCCGCCTGGTAAGTTAATGAAGCTTGTTTTATTGCATTCTGCAAGGCAAGACCATTAAACAAGACCACGTTTCCCTGTAAATTATAACTATCAGTAGTTTGCGACTGATTAACATACGCATTTGTAATAGAGTTAATAACGTGTCCCTGGCTAAGCGTACGGCCTGCATTTCCAGCTATTGATGGCAATAAATTTTCTTTTGATTGCAGCAGGGCAATGCGGTCCTGTTCAGCAGTTGATCCGCTTAACTTTACCTGCAAGTTGTTTTTTATAGCAATATCAAGGCATTGCTGAAGTGTTAATGTAGTTGTATCACTTTGCTGCGCGTTTGATACTATAGCGCCTGCTAAAAGAAGTAGAGTTAAAATATATTTACTAAGTCGCATTTTTATAAACTATTATTTTGTCGTTCAGAATTTTCTTGAGGAATCGATCCTACCATCCAAAAGATTGATGATCCGGGTACCATACTCCGCATTCTTCTCAGAGTGTGTTACCTGGATAATGGTAACCCCGTCTTCTTTATTCAACTTGCGGAACAGTGCCATTATTTCTTCCCCTTGTTTGGAATTGAGGTTCCCGGTGGGCTCATCGGCCAGTATTAGTTTAGGCTTGCCTATCAATGCGCGGGCTATGCCAACCAATTGTTGCTGGCCCCCTGAAAGCTGAGCAGGAAACAGGTCCTTCTTTCCAACGATCTGGAACCTGTCGAGCATATCAGATACCATTGCCTTACGCTCGCCGCTTTTAAAATCCTGGTAAATTAGAGGTGTTTCAATGTTTTCATACACAGTAAGTTCGTCTATCAGGTGATAAGCCTGGAAAACAAAACCGATATATTGTTTATACAAAGCCGAGCGTTGCTTTTCCTTAAGCTGATGTACTGCCTGACCTACAAAGTAATGATAACCTTCTGATGGCTCATCGAGCATCCCGATCACATTCAGTAAGGTTGATTTGCCCGAACCTGACGGGCCCATGATTGAAATAAATTCGCCTTCGTCAACTTCAAGACTGATATCGTTTAATACAAAATTCTTGTTTCCGCCTACCTGGTAATATTTTGATACGTGTTGTAATGATAACATTTGTTTAAATATTGAATTACTGATTTGATGAATTAGATTTAATTATACTAATTCATTTCGGCATAAGCAATGAATAATATACCAAAGTTGTAATTAATTATAAATCAGATTGTTACAAGCATGTAGATTTTACATACTGTTCGCTTATGTAACAGGGTGCGTACGGTTATGATACAGTTGGGTTTAGAGATTAGTTAATTGGAGACTGGAGATTAGGATACCCGCTGCATTCACCAGGTTTAAAACTTCCCGCATTTATATGTCCATTTTTCTGGTCCTAAAGACTCCTCTATGTAGGTGTTCCATTTAACATGTCGAACATTTGGAACACCCGGAACGGTTTGGAACACCTCCATAGGAGTCCTTTGGACCGCAATAGTTAAGAAAATTAACCCATTTGAAAAACTTACGAAGTTTTGAAACGGCGAAGCCCTCAACGAGACCATTGAAAACAAACACTTCGAGTTAAACTTCGTAAGTTTGTTAAGTAAGGTTACTTGTACATTTGTGTCAACATTTTATTAAAACCCTCACCGCAAAAACCATAGCTCATTCTGAGCGAAGGCTCTTTACCGGGTTAGCAATAGCCGCTTTGATAGACTGGTAACCAATGGTAAGCAATCCTATTGCTAACGCGATAATAGTAGTATAAACAAATACCGTCCAGCTTATGGGTTCTTTATAAGCAAAATTTGTTAGCCATTTATTCATCACATACCAGGCAATGGGCGAAGCTATGATGACCGAGAGCATGATGAGCTTCAAAAAATCGAGTGATAATAATGAAACAATCGTACTGACACTTGCCCCCAATACTTTACGTACCCCAATTTCCTTTGTCCGTTGCTCTGCACTGAAGGTAGCTAATCCAAACAAGCCCAGGCACGATATAATTATGGCGATAACAGTAAAGTAGCTGACTAATGAAGCCAATCGGTTATCGGCAGAATAATTCTTCTGAAAATCATCATCTAAAAAGGTGTATTCGAACGGCTCATTAGTATCATACTTTTTCCAGATGTTTTGTGCGCTTTGCAATACCTGGCTTGCATTACCTGCCTTAGCATGGATAATGGCATAATTAAAATTGGTTTTGCTCAAGATCATATTGAAACCATATGGTGTAACCGGTAAGTGCAGGTCTTCAAAATGGAAATCTTTTACAACGCCGATTATCTCCCAGCCATATTTCTTTCCCTGCCAGTCAAAATAAATCTTATTGCCTATAGCCTTTTGTGCTGATGGAAACCCTATCGCTTTTATAGCGCTTTCGTTTACAATGATGCGCAAACCGGTGTCAGCAGTAAATTGCTCAGAAAAAAGTCGGCCTGCCACAGGTTTAAAATTTAGTGTTTTCAGGAAATCAGGATCAACCCAATTCATGCGGGTGTGTTTGGCTTCGTTCATGGTTTGGCCATCCTTATAAAAGCCGTTATCCGCAGGGTTAAATATCCCCGGATAGTATTGGCTTGCCCCTACCGATAAAACCTGGGTGTTATTTTTCAACTCTGCCTTTAATGAAGCATAAACTGCTTTGGCTGTAGTGCTGCGTAATGGTATTACAATTTGCTGATCCTTATCAAACCCAAGGTCAGCAGTGCGCAGGTAGTGCATTTGCCTGGCTATTACCACTGTGGATATGATCAGCACAATAGATATCATAAACTGAAACACAACAAGCCCTTTACGGATCGAGGTCACTGCAAGCGAATTGGTTAACTTACCCTTAAGCACCTTTACCGGGTTAAATGACGATAAATAAAATGCCGGATAACTACCCGCAATAAGGCCAGTTACAAGAGCCAATAACAAAAAGCCCAGCATTAATGCCCAATCATTTGTCAGGGAAAAGTTGATCTGTTTTTCTGATACAGCATTAAATAATGGAAGCAGCAAGAAAGTTAAAAACAATGCCAGTACAAAAGCCAGCAGGGTCATTAAAAATGACTCACCGAGGAACTGCCTTATCAGCGAGCTCTTTTCGGCCCCAAGCACTTTTCGGATACCTACCTCTGAAGAACGTTTCGATGAACGGGCAGTAGCAAGGTTCATAAAATTGATACATGCGATAAGCAATGTGAATGCAGCAATAGAAGCCAGAATGTATAAATAGGTTTTGCTGGCAGGCGCTGTAGTGTTTGACCGTATCTCATCCGCAAGATGAACATCCTTCACAGGGATAAGGAATTGCTTTTTGTAAAAGCCCATCCGTTTCAGGTCATTGTCGGCATATTTATGTATGAACGACGGGAATTTCGTTTCAAGCTGATTGGGATTGGCATCAGGTCTTAACTGAATATAGGTAAAAAACATGTTATTACTTGCAAAATCGGCACCACGTGCTTTAATGTATTTCTCCATATCGCCACCGGATATCGACATAAAAAAGTTCGCGCTGATATTGGATGGGGCAGTAATTGGCCTGAAAACGCCGGTTATGATATAATCATATTCTCCATTTGTATTGCTATTGATATGGATAACTTTGTTAAGAGCAGGCTCGTTCCCGAAAAGTTTCTTTGCTAAGTCTTCAGATATAACTGTTGTGTTTGGCCTATTTAAAGCATTTACAGGCGATCCTTCGATAAAATTGTAGGTAAACATCTTAAAGAACGACGGGTCAGTGAGGTAACCCTTGTCCTCCAAAAAAGATTTTTTTTCACCTGACAGCGGCTTAAATTGGATAAGTGTTTTGTCTTCCGTGAATAAATTAAGCAGCCTTGCCGACTCCTGAATCTCCGGAAACTCCTGTTTTAATCCCGGGGCAAGTGGTGCTGGGGTATTTACTGTCTTGGAATCTTTGGTCCCTTCCTTAACAAATATGGTCCCAACCTGGTAAAGGTTACCAATGTTCTTTTGATAACTGTCATAACTCGTCTCGTACTTTAGATACAAGGCAATAAGCATACAGCAGGCCAATCCTGCCGATAAGCCAAAAATATTGACGAATGAGAAAAATTTGCTTTTCATCATATTCCGCCAGGCGATTTTGATGTAGTTTCTTATCATGATATTTTAAATTCTAAAACCTAATTTCTAAACTCTAAATTGTATGGCAAAAACCCAAACAATTTTACTGCAAACTGCCTACTGTTAACTGCAAACTGACTTACTCGCTTTTCAAACTCTTTACAGGATTTGACATAGCTGCTTTTACCGATTGATAACTTACCGTTAGGAAAGCGATCAGCACTGCCATCCCGCCTGCCAAAGCAAACGACCACCAGGGCATATGGATACGATACACAAAATCCTGTAACCATTTATTCATCGCATAATAAGCCATCGGCGATGCGATAAGGATGGCGAAAAACACCAGTTTCAGGAAATCAGATGAGATCAAACCCACAATATTGATCACGCTGGCACCCAATACTTTGCGGATACCCACTTCTTTAATACGTTGTTTGGTGCTGAAAACAGCAAGGCCAAATAGCCCCAGGCAGGAAATGAAAATCGTTACCATGGTAAATGCTGTCAGGATCCCTCCCGTTCTTTGTTCGGTCTGGTACATCCTTTCATACTCCTCGTCGAGGAAATGGGATTCAAAGGGCACATTCGGATAAAATGACTTCCAGATAGTCTTTATATGGTTCACTGTATTAACCACATCGTTTCCGGATGTTTTGATCAGCATCTTACCAAAATAATCATATTCCGGAAAGATCACTATCGGGTTGATCGCCTGGTGAAGAGAAGCAAAATTAAAATCCTTTGCCACGGCCCTGATTTCTCCCTGGCGACCATTCATACTGATACGCTTTCCAATAGCTTCATCAGGTTTCCAGCCCAATGCCTTAGCTGCCGATTCGTTGATAATAAAGCTGTATTTCCGTTTTTGATAGCTGGTATCCAATACCCCCTGTTCATCAGCCAGGGTGAAGTTATTGCCTGCTATCAATTTAATACCAAGTGTATTGGTAAAGTTTCGTTCAACAGGAATAGCGGTTACTGATAATTGAAGCTTTCCGGTTTTTCCTTCAGCACCGCTAATAATATAACCACCACCCACATTCACCGGGGAGTCATAGGAGGCGCTAACGCTTTTTACTCCCGGCTGCTGGCCAATTTCATCCCTGAACGGCTCTAATTTATTAAATTTAATACCTCCAATATCCAATACCATCACCTGCGAACGGCTGATACCGGTATCAAGGTTTTGGATATATTTTAACTGGCTTCCTGCAATGATGGTACAGATGATAAAAAACACGGAAACTGTAAACTGAAAAACAACCAGTGATTTGCGGAAAACACGGCTGCCTGAACTTCCTGTAGATCTGCCTTTCAACGATGAAACAGGGTTAAATGACGATAAGTACAATGATGGATAAGTACCCGCGATTAAAGTAACCACAACAAACAGGATAAACAAAGCAGATATCAAAAGGGGTGCGTCCCAGGTTTGAAATCCTAACTTACTGCCTGTAAAATCACTGAACCACGAAAAACTGGCCCATGCCAATAATAGTCCTGTAAACAACGATGCAAGCGTCACGATAGCCGCCTCGGTAATAAATTGGGTGAATAATTGCTCGCGCAAAGCGCCCATTACCTTACGAACACCTATTTCATGTGCTCTTTCAATAGATTTTGCTGTTACCAGGTTCAGAAAATTGATACAAGCCAGCAAAAGAAGTATTACAGCAACAGCCGACAGGATGTAAATGTATTTAATATTGCCTGATGCCTCAAGACCATACTTTGCTGCGGAATGCAAATGTACTTCTGTCAGCGGTTCCAATCTGTACCATTGCTTAAAGCCCGATTTAAAATCATCTTTAAGCAGGTTAGCCACATAAGTGTTCATCCTCTGCTCCAGGCCCTTCACATCCGTACCTGGTTTCAATAAGAGATAAGAATAGTAATTAGCCGAGTCCCATTTCCGGGTTTTCGACTTTGCCATCATGGCAAAATTGCCCATCATATCAAATTTAATCTGCGAATATTCAGGCACATCCTCAATTACCCCGCTCACTTGCATGTCGTGGGCATTATCCAGGCGCAGCACCTTACCCATTGGGTCGGCATCGCCAAAGTATTTTTTAGCTGTTGAGGCGCTGATCACCACCGTATTTACCTGGCTGAACGCAGTTGCCGGGTTGCCTTCCAGAAATTTAAAAGTGAATATTTTAAAAAATGATTCATCAGCCAGCATCAGCCTTTTCTCGTGGAACAGCTTATCCTGGTATTGCACAGCCGATGGCCATATCGCCGAATAATTGTTGATTCGTACACCATCCTCTATGTCGGAAAACTCCTGCTTAAACACAGGCACCGGCGCAGTAGGAGTCATCGCCAGTATTTTATCTTCGTTGTCATCAGCGGAACGGAAGTTATAGCCTAACCTCATGATGCGGTCGGCCTTTACATTGAACTTATCGTACCGCAGTTCATTGATGAGGTAAGTAGACAGCAGCAGAAAGCAGCCTATACCAACAGCAAGGCCAGCAATGCTGATCAATGAAGTGGTTTTGTTTTGCGCCAGGTTACGCCAGGCGGTTTTTAAATAATTTCGTATCATAATATTTTAAATTCTAATTTCTAAACTCTAAATCCTAAAATTTAAGAGGCTATCGACTGCCTACTGTCGCTGCTACTCACTCCTCAAACTCTTCACCGGGTTAGCCAGTGCTGCTTTAATAGCCTTATACCCCACCGTGATCCACGCCAAGGTTATAGAGGCGATTATCGCCAGGATAAATACTCCTGGCCCTAAAGTTATTTTATAACTGAAATTTTGCAGCCAGCTATGCATAAAATAATACCCTATTGGTGCTGAAATAACAAAAGCGACCAAAATTAGCAGGGTGAATTCTTTAGAGAACAGGTAAACAATATGCGCTACCGACGCGCCAAGTGTTTTGCGAATGCCAACCTCTTTAGTGCGCTGCATAGCCATAAATGATACCAAACCATATAGCCCCAGGCAGGATATAAAAATGGCTATTGATGCAAATATCTTGTACAATTGTGATAGCTGGCTTTCGCGCTTATAAAAGTCGGCTATCTTATCGTCAATAAACTGGTACTCGTACACACCACCGGGAAAAGTTTTAGCCCAGGTATGTTCAACTGCAGCCAGTGTAGTATTGAGATTGCTCCCTTGCAGCTTGATGTTGATCTTTTGATAAACTGGCGCCCATGTGGCCATTATTACCGGTGGTATTTCCTGGCGTAATGAGCTGACATTAAAATCATTCACCACACCTATAATGGGGGCATATTTCGTTTTATCGTCCCAAAGGCTGATGTATTTTCCTATAGCATCTTTAGCATCGCGGATACCAAGCTTCTTCAAAAAGGTTTCGTTAACCACATACCCGTGTACATTATCGTTCTTTTCATAAGGGCGACCGGCAATGATCTTTAATCCGTAGGTCTTAAAATAATCAGCATCAGCCCATTTTAAGTTTGCGGTGAAATCGGCTTTTTGCGGCGAATTATCATATTTAAAGTCAGTTCCCCAACTGGCATTATCCGAGGGGCTCGAAAAACTGAAGCTGAGGCTTTTTACTCCGGCCTGCCTCAATAACTCGTCGCGCAGCGCATTGTATTTGGTTTGGCTGATACTATCCGTAGGTACAGGAACAGTTATGATCGCCTCCTTATCAAAGCCTAATGAAGCACTTTTAAAATAATCCATCTGGCTAATGATCACCAACGTGCCTATCACCAAAACCTGGGCAATACAAAATTGCAATACCACCAGCCCCCTGCGCAATGAAATACCCCCCGATGTAATAGCAACTACTTTATTCTTCAATGTGCTTATCGGGTTATAACCAGATAATACGATGGCAGGATAAAAACCAGAGAGTAAAGTCACCAATACAATAGCTGAAGTAAGGAAAATGGCCACAGCAGGATCGGTAATAAAATTGCTGTCTAACTTAATGGCAAGCAGTTGGTTTAGGAAAGGCAATGCGCCCATCGCAATTACAATAGCAAATGCAACTGCAAATATGGTGATCAAAAATGTTTCGCCGATAAACTGGAAGATCAATTGCTTACGGCTGCTCCCGAGCACCTTGCGTATACCGACCTCTTTGGAACGGTTCACGGCTTGTGCAGTTGCCAGGTTTATGAAATTTACGCAGGCGATGACAAGCAGGAAAGCACCGATCAAACTGATGGCATTGATCAGTTCTCTGCTGAAAGTGCCATTATTAAATGTTCCGAACCTGCTATTGTAATGCATATCGCTCAATGCCTGCACTTCCATGCCTCTATTTACAAAATCAGCGGGTTTGTGCTTTTTCACAAACGCCGGCAGGCTGGCAGCAAATTGGTTAACGTATTGATTGTTGGGCATTACAACAAAGCAATAATTAGTGCTGTATATACTCGTCCAGTCGTTCAGGTTACCTGCTATATCTGTATTTCTTAGTGTGCTGTATGAAATAACGATTCCAAGCGGGATATCCGTATTGGCCGGCATGGCGTCTAATATGCCTGTTACTTTCAGGATATTATTGTTTTGGTATTGAATTGATTTGCCAATAGCATTTTTCCAGTCGCCAAAATATCTTTCAGCTACGTCTTTTGTTAGTACAACGGCGTTTGGATCCGATAATGCAGTTTTGGCTTCGCCTGCAAGCCATTTAAAATCAAAAACCTTGAACAGGTCCGGCTCAGCAAAAAACAGGTTTTTCTTTTCCTTGAATTTTTTTATTACGTGGTTATTACCCGCATCAAATATGCTGATCTGCGAATTGGTCACACCCAATATAGCAGCTGCCTGTTTCAGTTGAGGGTAGTCCAGCCGCAACGCCTCTGCTGTTGGGAACGGAACGCCGGCCTCATAATGGGTATCATTGGGCGATTTTGTAGCCGTTACCACCCGGTAAGTGAGATCTTTTTTCGAGTGAAAATTATCAAAGCTCGTTTCGAATCGTACGATCAGGAAAATAAGAAGGCATGCGGCTATGCCGATAGTAAGGCCTGCAACGTTAATGCCTGTATATCCCATATTGCGGGATAAATTGCGCCAGGCAGTTTTTAAATAATTCCTTATCATGATATATAAATTCTAATTCCCAAAACCTAAGCAGCTGTTGACTGCCATTGCTACTCACTCCTAAGGCTCTTCACCGGATTAGCCAACGCTGCTTTGATGGCTTTATAACCAACCGTTAACCAGGCTATTGCAATAGAAACTACTATCGCCAAAACAAATATACCCGGACTTAACGGTATGCGATAGGTGAAATCTTGCAACCATCCGTGCATAAAATAGTAACCTACTGACCCCGATATAATAAAGGCAATCATAATTAAGATTGTAAATTCCTTTGAAAACAAGTAAACGATGCTCGCAACTGATGCGCCAAGGGTTTTGCGAATGCCCACCTCTTTGGTGCGCTGTACTGCCATAAAGGAAACCAGCCCATACAACCCAAGGCAGGATATAAAAATGCCTATCCCTGCAAATATTTTAAACAGGGTTGATAATTGGTTCTCGCTCTTATAAAAGTTGGCGATCTTTTCATCCAGGAACTGGTACTCATACATGCCATCAGGAAAAGTACTGGTCCATAGTCTTTCGATGGATGCCAGTGTTTGGTTCACGTTGGCAGGTTGTATTTTGATGTTGATCTTTTGATACACATCCTTCCACGAGGTCATCAACACCGGCTGTATGGCATTTTTAAGCGAGCTGATGTTAAAATCCTTCACCACGCCTGTAATGGGTGCATATTTTTTCGGGTCATCCCACAATTTGATGTATTTGCCTATCGCGTCTTTTGGGTCGCGCACTCCAAGCTTGTGCAGCAGGGTTTCATTCACTACCCAGCCATGTATCGTATCGCCAGGGGTATAAGCATGCCCGGCCACAAACTGCAGATTGTACAGTTTAAAATATTCAGCATCCGCCCATTTCATTTGGGCACTAAAGTCCGTGTGCTTAGGAGCGTTATTGTATTTAAAATCAGTGCCCCATCCGTTATTGTCTGATGGGCTTGCAAAGCTGTAACTCACATCCTTAATACCCGGCTGCGCCAGGAGCTGATCTTTTAAAGTATTAAGTTTCGACTTGCTCAGGCTGTCTCCCGGGAATGGTACAGTTAAAATAGCATCCTTATCAAACCCTAATGATTTATTATTAAAATAATCCATCTGAAAAATGATAACCAGCGTGCCGATTACCAAAAATTGCGCGATACAGAATTGAAACACCACCAGGCTACGCCTTAATAAAACTCCGCCCGATTTGCTTGAAGCCGCCCTGCTTTTAAGCGCCGTTATTGGGTTAAAGCCCGACAATACAAGCGCTGGGTAAAAGCCCGAAAGTAAAGTCACAACTACAATAACCCCTGCTAAAAACAGCAGCAGCACCGGGTTGGTAAGAAATGTTGAGCTTATATGTATTTCCAGCAATTTATTCAGCATAGGCAGCGTGATCTCAGCAATAACAACAGCCAGTATTACCGCAAACAGCGTAATGATCAGTGTCTCGCTCAGGAATTGCATCACCAGGTTGTTTCGGTTGCTTCCGAGAACTTTACGTATACCCACTTCCTTCGACCGGTTAACAGCCTGAGCTGTAGCCAGGTTGATAAAATTCACACAGGCAATCACCAACAGGAATATCCCAATAAGGCTAATCATCTTTATCCGTTCCCTGCTGAATGTATGACCGCTGTAAACACCAACATCCGTATTGTAATGCATATCGGCCAGAGGTTGCAATTTGAACCCATCCTTCACCGCATCGGCCGGCTTGTGCTTTTTTACAAACACTTTCAGGTCTTTATTAAACTGGTCGGCACTCATGTTATCCGGCAAAAGCACATAAATGTTGTTATCGCCAAAAGTGCTTACCCAGTCATTTCTGTTCCCATAAAAATCACCACCCTTCATGATCATTGAGGTATATGAAACCACCAATTTTAATTGGTTATCTGTATTTACCGGGGTGTTTTTGATGATGCCGGTAACTTTAAGGTCAGTCTTATTTTCATACCTGATGATCTTACCTATCGCATCATGCCAGTTACCAAAAAACCGCGTAGCTTCATCTTCTGATAGTACCACAGTATTCGGTTCAGACAAAGCCGTTTTCTTATCACCCGCCAGCCAGCCAAAATCAAATATGTTGAAAAACTGGGGTTCAGCATAATAGGCGTCATCTTCCTTAAATTTCTTTACCGGCTGCCCGCTGCCATTGCCCACGCTGTAATGGCTCCCATCATTCCTGAATATTGTTGCCACTTGTTTCAGCTGCGGAAAATCTATCCGTAACCCTTCAGCAGTAGGCAGTGGTGTGCCACTGGCCGGATGCACTCCATCCGGCCCGGTAAATACCGTGTTTAGTCTGTATATGTGATCCTTTTTCGAATGAAAATTGTCAAAGCTTGTTTCAAACTGAATGATTAGGAAAATAAGCAAACAGGCAGCAATGCCCACAGCCAGGCCAACGACATTAATAGCCGCATAGCTTTTATTGCGAAGCAGATTGCGCCAAGCTGTTTTAATATAATTTCTGATCATGACCGGTTAATTTGATGATTAAAAGATAAAATACATACCAATAATTAAAATGCTGACTATTAGCCATTTAAAAACAAAGGCAAGAACCCGACTGTCCGCAGGCGTAACAGCGGGTGTTCGGTTATGATACAGTGATGTTAGAGATTAGTTAATTGGAGATTAGGCCTTGCAAACGTAAACCTTTAATCTCTAATCACTCGCTCCTCAAACTCTTCACCGGATTAGCCACCGCCGCCTTAATGGATTGAAAGCTCACCGTTACAAGGGCCACCACCGCCACAAGTACGGTGGCAAGTAAAAATATCCAGACGTTCATCGATATCCGGTAAGGATAATTTTGCAACCATTTATTGATTGCCCACCATGCTGCGGGTGCTGCTATTATGGCCGAAATGAGCACCAGTTTTAAAAAGTCGGCAGAAAGTTTTCTGACGATTAATTCAACAGAGGCGCCCAGCACTTTCCTGATACCGATCTCTTTCCTGCGCCGCTCTGCGGATAGCGTAGCCAGGCCGAATAACCCGATACAGGAGATAAAGATGGTCAGTATAGCGCTGAAAGTTACTATCTGTTTCCATTTAGCTTCCTTGTCATACTGTTCTGTATTCTCGGCATCTTTAAAATGATATTGGTAGGGTATGAACGGGTATAAGCTTTTGAATGCTTTCTCAATATGATTTAAAGTTGCCGCCTTATCACCCTCTTTTATCTTAATAAAAACATTTCCATATGGGAATTGCGGGCTTATAGAATAAAGCATTGGCGATAATTTTTCTGTAAGCGACAGGAAATGATAATTCTTCACGACACCTACAACGGTATATTTTTTCTTGGCCCAAAAAAAGTCAACTGTTTGCCCTATAGGTTTTTTCCAGCCAGCCTGTTTTACAAATTCTTCATTTACAAGGATCGATGTCCCGCTATCCGAGACCATGCTTTTCGAGAAATTTCTACCCTGCACCATTGGCACTTCAAAAAGCGGGAGATAATCTTCATCAATGTGCTTCAGGTCAAAAGTAATTTTTGTCCCACCATTTATATTGGCTATCGTACCCTGTCTGCCACCCTGATCGGCCGTCACTGATTTAACAGAAGGATCACTTAGCATTTCGTTTTTAAACAAAGCCAGTTTTTGTTTATCAAGCCCCCACGAAAATATCGATACCACATTTTTATCATTATACCCCAAATTGAAATGCATCAGGTAATTAAACTGCGAGTAAATGGTTATTGTGGCGATAATAAGAAATGTAGACAGAGTGAACTGAAGCACCACCAAACTTTTCGACAAGTAATTCTTACCCGTAAACGAATTTCGGTTATACAGAGATTGAACGGGGTTGAAACCTGATAGAACCAATGCTGGATAAAAACCCGCCAGTAAACTTGTCAGCAGGAATATGGCTATATAACCCACCACCAGTTTTACACTTAACAAGTATGAAAAGGCAAGTGATTTATTAGCCAATTCATTAAAGAATGGCAATACAACAATGACCAATATGATGGCGAACACGAATGCGATAAAGCTCAAAATAGATGATTCGCCTAAAAACTGCATGATCAATTGACGCCGTTGGCCGCCAACTACTTTCCGGATACCGATCTCTTTAGCTCTTTTGATAGAACGCGCAACCGTGAGGTTAACGAAGTTAATGCAGGCGATAACCAGTATAAATAAAGCTATCCCTGTTAAAATATAGGAATAAACAGGGCTGCTGGCATCTGACAGACCATTATCCGCCGGGAAATCGGTGCTGGTATGCATAGCCAATAAAGGCTGCAAGCCAAACGTCACTTTATCCTTAAAGCCATTTTTTGCATCATCCTTTATTTGTTCAGCTGCATTAGTTTCAAACACTTTAGCCATCTTTCCTTCTACCACTTTAATATTCGAGCCTGGTTTTACCACAAAGAAAGTATTGAGGAAAAAATTTAGCCATTGCGTATCCTTCCATAAGGTGACCCTAAATGCCATGGGCAACAGCATCTTTACTTTGACGGATGAATTTTGCGGCGATCTCTTCATTACAGCGGATACGGTAAATGGCTGAAATTTGTCGTCTATTTTCAGATTAAGCACTTGTCCTACAGCATCTTTTTTACCAAAATACTTCTCTGCAACTTCTTCCGACAACACAACAGAGTGAATATCTTTCAGGGCCGTTTTGGGGTTACCTTCCAAAAGCGGGAAAGTAAAAACCGAGAAGAAATTTACATCGGCATACAACGCATCCTGGTTAAAAACATCGCCGTCTTTCTTTATGGTGAAATTAGCCCCTTCAATTCTCACAAAATCCTCCAGCTCGGGTATTTCCGACTTAAAGCCCGGGCCATGCATTTGTCCTGTACTTGATATGTGGTGGATCTCTCCCGTCGCACTTATAGTGGTAGCCGTAAGGTGATATATCTTATCCTTGTTTACATTGAAACGGTCATAACTCTGCTCATCCATCGTATACAAAAAGATAAGCATGCAACAGGCCAGTCCCACGCTGAGCCCTACAATGTTGATAACCGAGAAAGCCTTGTTCCTCCAAAGATTTCTGAATGCTGTTTTGATGTAGTTACGTATCATGGTTTTATAGTCATTAAGTCATTTGTCATTAGGTCATTAATGCTGCCAATCCTAATCTCTAATTAACTAATCTCCAATCACTCGGAACGCAAACTTTTGACAGGATTAGTCAAAGCCGCCTTTATTGCCTGGAAACTGATTGTAAACAGGGTGATAATGATGGCCATCACGGCCGACAGGACAAATACCCCCGGCCCTATACTGATCTTGTAATTATATTTCTGCAGCCAGTTGCTCAGGAAATACAAAGCTATAGGCGATGCAATGAGGCAGCTGATCAATACCAAAATAATAAAATCCCTCGATAACAGCAGCCACACCTGCGCAATGGAAGCACCCAATACCTTGCGGATACCGATCTCCTTGGTGCGTTGCTCAGCCACATACGCCGCCAGGCCAAACAAACCAAGGCAGGATATAAAGATAGCCAGGCCGGCAAAAACGCCAGCCAGCTTACCCACCAGCACTTCCAGGTTGAATTTTTGATTGTATTCATCGTCCACAAACTGGTAGCTATATGGATAGGCCGGGTTATAGTTATCAAATATTTTGGTGATCTTTTCTATTGCATTATGGGCATTGGCACCAGCAGCCAAACGGTAGATCACAAAATTTCCCCCACGCCCGTGATTGAATACCGCAGGCTCAACCGGTGTGAACGGCGATTCCATCAAGGCATCCTTCACCACACCTACAATTCGTGCCGGGCCTTTGATGTTATCATAAGTAATCAGCTGATTGATAGGGTTCTTCAGACCCATACGCCTCACCGCAGCTTCGTTAACGATTACATTAGAAGTATCCGAGCTCCAGTCAGGCGAGAAATCACGACCCTGCAGTATCTGCATACCCACCGTTTTAAAGTAATTATCAGATACCGATATCCCGCCCACATTGAACCCTAAATCACCTGCACCCTGCCCCGGCCATTTTTCGATGCCGGTATGCATATAAATACCTGTAAGCGGACTCGATGCTTTCGCCACGCTTTCAACCAAACCGGTCTGCAACAGCGTATTTTTCAGCGCATCATAATGATTGCTCAAATCATCACTCATATCGGTCGTCATCAATCGCGCAGCACTATAACCAGTCGGACGGTTCTTGGCATATTGTATTTGCTGGTACACAATAATGGTACTGATGATCAAAGCGATGGAACAGGTAAATTGCAATACTACCAATATCTTACGCGGCAGTGCGGCAGCTTTTCCGATCTGTATACTACCCTTCAATACTTTAACAGGATTGAATGACGATAGGTAGAACGCTGGCCTGCTACCTGCCAGTAAGCCGGTGATCAACACATAGGCTATCATGATACACCAAAAAACCGGATTGCCGTAAGGAATACTTACAAAATCACCCGTCAGGGTATTAAATGCAGGTAAAACCAACTGTACAAACAGCACCGATAACAAGAAGGACACAAAAGTGATCAGGATTGATTCTGTCAAAAATTGAAAGATCAAATCGCGGCGTTGCGAGCCGATAGCTTTGCGTACACCAACCTCGCGTGCTCGTTTTTCAGACCTTGCGGTCGACAGGTTCATGAAATTGATACAGGCGATAAGCAGCACCAAAGCACCGATGATACTGAACATGCGCACATAATCAATAAAACCGCCGCTTTCTTTCCCTTTACTAAATTCAGAATATAAATGCCAGTATTTCATGGGGTGCAGTAAAACAACAGGCTTGGCAACACGCATCTTCGGGCCGCCGTTATAAACGATGTTTTTGATTTTCGGGGCCAGTTTGGCGTAATCAGCATTATCCTGCAACTGCACAAACATCTGGAACGAGTTGTTATAATAAGTGTTACGCGCATCCTTCACCCAGGGCTGTGTCTGCTCATTATAACTGAACGGTAGCAGGTAATTAAATTGCAGCGAAGAGTTTTTGGGCACATCCTGCATGATACCGGTCACCTTTAGGTCATGCTGATTGTCGATACGTACGGTTTTGTCCATCGGATCAGCATCGCCAAACAAAGCCCTGGCTGTTGACTCTGTTAACACTATGGAATAAGCATCCTTAAAAATACTGTTTGCATTGCCCTTGATCAGCGGGTACTGGAACATCTTCAAAAAGTCTGAACCGATAGCAGCACCGTTCATGTACAGCTTTTTATTGCCCACCAGCAGGTCGTGCTGCCCCATCCAGTCAGATTCAGCCACATATTTTACCTCAGGATAATTTTTTCGCAATACATCCGCTATCGGCAATGAAACCGCCTGCTGCGTGTGCTCCCCTTCATGTGGATCAGTAAAATTGATCTCCACCTGGTACAACTGCTTGTAGTTGGGCAAAAACTTATCAAATGAATATTGATTAGTTACCCACAAAGCGATCAGCAAAGCCACAGCCATCCCTGCAGCAAGGCCAACAATGTTAAGCGCGCTGTAAACCTTGTTACGCAGCATGTTGCGCCAGGTGATCTTCAAATAATTTTTTATCATGATGCTTTAAATTCTAATGTTTAATTTCTAAACTCTAAATCCTAAGCTGTAAACTCCTCAAAAAAATAACCGTTACAATTACTGCAAACTGCCCGTTCAGAACGCAGGCTCTCCTCGAGAGCCATAGCTCACTCTGAGCGAAGGCTCTTCACCGGATTAGTCAACGCCGCCTTTATCGCCTGGAAACTCACTGTTGCTACCGCGATCATAATAGCTAATATCCCTGCTACGGCAAATACCCACCAATGCACATCTATCCGGTACTGGTAGGTTTGCAGCCATTTATTCAAAGCCAGCCATGCTGCCGGGAATGCGATCACACAGGAGATGATCACCAGTTTCAAAAAGTCTTTTGATAACAAGGCGGCCAGGCCCGAAACTGATGCCCCCAATACTTTGCGTATGCCAATTTCCTTAATCCTTCTCTCAGCGGTATAAGCAGCTAATCCGAACAATCCCAGGCACGAAATAAATATGGCGAGTGATGCAAAAACACCTGATAATGTACCTGTTAGGTTTTCCGTCTTAAATATTTGGTTAAAGTCGTCATCAACGAATTTATATTCGAATGGATAACCAGGGTTATTGGCTTTTATTATTCCGCCAACTTTAGTTAAAGCATCTTGCAGGTCGACGCCCTGTTTAAAGCGGATACTTAAAACAAATGCACCGGCCAATGCCCCAGACGGGTGACTGAAGAATATAGCCGGCGCACTCGGTGCATACATATCATTATATATAAAATCCTTTACGATACCAACAACCTGGTAAGGATGCCCACCGCCATCCCTTAAAATGCTGCCTGCATGGCCCGCCTTACCCATTATTTTGGCAAGAGCCTCGTTAATGATCACATTATTGCTATCGATCGACGACTGCAAATAAAAATCCCTGCCTGCTGCCAGTTTCATACCCGCAGTAGCAATAAACTGCGGACTTACGTTTTGCACGCTTATCAGCGGGTTTGTGGCCGGATTCTTTCCCTCCCACTTATAATTATCGGTATTGCTCCCAATGGTAATAACAGGGTTATCGCTCAACGCTGCATTTTCAACCAGGCCAGTCTTTTTCAGATCATTATAAATACTGCTGAAGTGATCCACCATTTTTCCCTGGGTGTTCATATAGATCAGATTGTCTTTATTATAGCCCAGCTGCCTGGTCTTTACATGTTGTATTTGCTGGTAAATGATCACCGTGCCGATAATCAGAAATACGGAAACCGTGAATTGTATCACCACCAAACTCTGCCTTACAAAGCCAGAGCCGGCACTTGATTTGATCCTGATATTCTTTAAAACCGTTATTGGATTGAATGACGAAAGATAAAAAGCCGGGTAGCTGCCTGCCAGCAATCCCGTCACAATACCTATTACCAATAAATACACGAGATGTGAAGGCTCCAGGATATTCACCGACATCTCTTTTTCAACCAGGTTGTTAAATGAAGGCATCGCCAGGTAGATCAAGCCTACGGCTAATATCACAGCGATAAACGACATGATCAGCGCCTCACCAATAAACTGGCCCACTAGTTTGCCTTTCCCTGCTCCCATCACTTTACGTACACCTACTTCTTTGGCACGTTGTTCTGAACGGGCTGTTGAAAGGTTCATGAAATTGATACAGGCAATCAGCAAAATGATCCAGGCGATGAATGAAAAGAGCTTTACATATTGGATCCGCCCGCCGCTCATTTTGCCGTCCACAAAATTGTTATGCAGGTTCCAGTCGTTCATTCCAAATAAGAAGAATTGAGTTGTGTTATCATTATTCATCTTATGGGCGATGTAATGCGCCAGCGTTTTATTTATAGCCGCTACATCGGCGTTCGGTTCAAGTTCTGCATAAGTGAGCACCCAATTGGCGCCCCATATAGTTTGCCATGGCTGTTTATGGTCGATATTTTGTATTGGCACCAGCCAATGGAATTGGAAAGTAGAATTTTTAGGAAGGTCTTTAAACACGCCCGTAACAATAAAGTCCTGCTCATTGTTCATCCGCAGGGTTTTGCCTACCGGGTCAGCATCGCCAAAAAACTTCCTGGCCATCGTCTCATTGATCACCACATCATTCAGCTGATCAAGCGCATTAGCCGGGTTACCATGCACAAATGGCATGTCGAGCATGGGCAGTATTTCCTTATCTGCATACTGTCCTTCATCATTGATAGATTTCTCACCCAGCGCAAATAGCTGCGGATTTAGAAAGCTCACACGCGCGGCGTTTTTAATGCCGGGGATATCGGTTTTTATCCCCTTGGCCAGAGGACCCGGCCCACCAATAAAAGTGGAAATTTTCCCTTCATACGTTTGGTTATTTTTTAACCAGTAAAGTTGATCCCGCTTCTTAAAGTTATGGTTATAGGAAAACTCATCCTGTACCCATAAAAATATCAGCGAAGCACAGGCAATGCCAATGGCCAGTCCGGTAATGTTTAAAAAGCTGTACGACCTGTTCTTCAGCAGACTGCGCAAGGTGGTTTTGATGTAGTTTCTGATCATGAGCCCCTCCTAAATCCTCCCCGCTGGTTAGCGGGAGGACTTTGATTTTTATGTTTGATATATGTTGTTTCTATACACATTTAAAAGCGCTCCCGCTAACCAGCGGAGAGGGTTGGGAGGGGCTTCTACTCGCTACGCAAACTCTTCACCGGGTTGGCCAGCGATGCTTTCACCGCCTTGTAACCTACCGTCAGCCACGCTAATAGTATCGATGCTGCTATCGTCAGGACGAAAATATCCACCGTAATATGTATGCGGTAGACAAAGGTTTGCAGGTATCCCGTCATCATATACCAGGCCACGGGGACAGCGATCACAAATGATACCGCTATCAGTATCATAAACTCCTTTGAGAACATGAATACAATATTGGTAACAGATGCACCCAGCACCTTGCGCACACCAACTTCTTTCGTCCGCTGCACCACCATAAATGATATCAGGCCATATAAACCGAGGCATGAAATAAATATCCCGATACCTGCGAATATCTTATAGATCAACGCCATCTGGTTTTCCTGCTTGTAAAACTGGGCTATGCTGTCGTCCACAAAGAATCCGTTATAGGCATATTCAGGATAAGTATCTTCCCATTGCTTCTGAAGTTTGGCTACTGTAGCTGAAAGATTTTTTGTCTGAATTTTTATGGCGACTTCTGATTCGGTTTTCTTATTTGCAAAGATCACAATAGGCTTCACGGCCTCTCTCAATGTATTGGTCTTAAAATCCGACACTACGCCCGAAATAGGCAGCCAGCTCTTCTCCAATTTTACTGTTTTACCTAATGCATCAGCTGGGTTTTGTATGCCCAATTTATGCAGAAATGTTTCATTTACCACTACCTGCCTGCCGGTATCGCTTTGATCATAGCCCTTACCTGCAACAAAACGTAATCCGAATGTCTTAAAATAATCCGCATCTGCCATTTTCAGATAGGTGGTGATGCCATTATCTTTGGTTGAGTGGTCAAAGTAAAAATTGGTACCCCAATTATTCTCAGATGAAGGTACATCAGCTGTAAATGTTACCAATTTTACATCGGGGTTTTGAAGCAAACGTTGTTTAAATGACGCTATTTTAGCCAGGCTGATGCTGTCTGTATAGCCGGGTATCACCAGTATAGCTTCCTTGTTAAAGCCCAGGTCTGCCTCGTTCACATAGTTCATTTGTTTTACAGCGATGACAGTAGCTATGATAAGCAATTGCGAAATACCAAATTGTAATACCACCAGCCCCCTGCGTAGCGGTATACCACCGATAGATGCTGCGGTGATCTTATTTTTCAGAGCCAGCACAGGCTTAAATCCTGACACAACCAATGCGGGGTAAAGCCCGGATAAAAGGATCACCAATACGGTTACGGAAACCAGAAATAGCACGCTCCCGGCATTAAACAAGCCAATATTATCAGGCACGCTGGCTATATTTTTCAGTTGCGGCAATAAAACTTCTGCAACAACAATTGACAGAATCACTGCGAACATTACGATGATAGCAGTCTCGCCTATCACCTGCCCTATCAACTGCCCGCGGGTGCTGCCCATCACCTTCCGTATACCCACTTCCTTCGACCGGCCTACTGATTGTGCGGTAGACAGATTGATGAAGTTAATAGATGCCATAATGATGATCATAATGGCAATAAAAGATAAAGTACGGAGGGTTGTCTTGGTCATCATATGATCACCCGTAGTGACCCCAAAACGGGTATCAAAGTGCATATCGGCCAGAGGCTGTAAAAATTGAAATTGTTTGCTTGGGCCCTTATTGCCACTATGTCTGTAATTAAATGTTTTAAGCTGATTATTAATACGGTCAATAGATTCACTTGCAGGCAGAGCCATAAACACCTGGTGGTTACTGCTGGTTGAACCCCAGTTGGCGTTGAAATTGTAATCTTTGGGATGAAGCTTTACGGTAACAAATGAGACCATCACCTTAAAAGGCAGGTCGGAGTTTGACTTCGCATCTTCTACAATGCCCGCAACTTTCAGGTTCAGCAGATTGTCCATTTTAAGCGACCTGCCCATAGCTTTTTTCCAATCGCCGAAATACTTATTGGCGCTGCTCTTATCTATCACCACCATATTAGGCTGCGCTAATGATGATGCGCTTCCTGCCAGCCAGTTGGTTGGGAAAATATCAAAGAACTGCGGTTCCATAAATAATACACCAATATTTTCCGTGAACTTTTTATCGCCCACTCCACTCGCCTGACCATTCTCGGGTACAGTGATCTGGCTCCCATAACTCAGGTTAATGGCAGCTATTTTAGTCTGTGGAAAATCAAGCCTCAATGCATCTGTGGATGGTATCGGCAGGCCCGGCGTAAAAGAAAAGCCCGATTCCCTTTTTTGCTGGGTTACTACGTGGTATATGTTTTTGAAATTTGGCCGGTAGGTCTCAAAACTTAGCTCATACTGTATCACAACAAATATGAGCAGGCATGCTGCTATGCCTACAGTAAGACCAGAAATGTTAATAGCTGCATAGCCCTTGTGACGAACGATATTGCGCCAGGCGATTTTGAAATAACTCTTTAGCATAAAATAATTATTTAGTTAATAAGATATTAAACGTTGTACCAAAAATTCAAAACGTTGATAATCAACAAATTGAATTTATATATGATTTACGAATATGTTCGTATTTGTAACACCAACTGTTCGGAAATGATACAGGTGGTGTTAGAGATTGGAGGTTAAGGATTAGAGATTAGGCCTTGCCAGCGTCAAAAGCCTAATCTCTAATTAACTGATCTCTAATCTCTGCTCATTCTGACCTCAAACTCTTCACAGGGTTGGCCATTGCCGCCCTGATAGTATGATAGCTTACAGCGATAACGGCCGTAACTATTGCGATAAGCCCTGCCATAATGAATAACATCCAATCCGGCTTAATGCGGTATGCAAAATTATCAAGCCATTGGTGCGTCAAATAAAACGCTACCGGGGCTGCTAAAATAAATGACCCGATGGCTAATAAAAGTGTTCCACGGTTAAGCAAGATAAATAAATTAGATATTGATGCGCCCAATACTTTACGAATGCCTATTTCTTTAGTGCGGTTAATAGTAGTAAGTCCGGACAAACCAAAAAGGCCGAGGCATGCGATCAAAACAGCCAAAAAGCAGGAGGTGGTAATAGTCGACATCCAACGCAAATAAGCATCATAATTTTTGGCAACATCCTCATCCATAAATGTATAACTGAATATAGAGTTATTTGTCAGTTTATCCCATTCCGACCGGATATTATCTATAACTTTTGGAATATTTTGCCCGGCTTTTATCCTCACCCAGAAATACCCGGTATAGTGGGGATTTATTTTGTGATAAGCGGGTGATATTTTTTTTGTCAGGTCATCAGTGTGGTAATCTTTGCATACACCGATAATAACCCCAGCCATTACCCGGTTAAACTGTCCGATTTCTGGCTTATTTAGCAGGTTATATAATGTTTCATTGATCACGATGGCATGCCTCGCTTCAGAATTCTTAGGAATATGTTGCTCTTTCGTCAATTTCAGTTCTGCTGAGTCGCTTGCTATTGCGCGCGAAAATGTCCTGCCTTTTAAGATCGGGATCTTATTAAATGAAAAGTAATTATAGTCAACATTCAATTCCTGGATCGGCACACGCTCGCCATTGATCATGTGACCGTTATCGTTATAACCGCCAAAATCAAAAGATGCGGTCGTCATCCCGTCGAGATAAGATGCACTCCCCACAAACTGATACAGCCTCTCTTTTAATAACAGTGTGCTTTTACTATCATCCCAGCCATACGGTTGCTGGATAACTAATACCTGGTCCTTATCAAAACCCATACTTGCCTGGTTGATATATTTCATCTGTTTCTTGATGACCATTGCTGATATAATGAGTATTACACATACCGCAAATTGAATAACCACCAAACCTTTTGACAAGGCAGGGTTTAAACGAAAAGCAGAAAAACTCCGCATGATATTCAGAGGTTTCAAACCCGACATAGCCAATGCCGGGTACACGCCCGCTACAAGGCCCAATACCATTGCCAAAGCGAACAATGACAGGCTAATATTACCTGATGAAAAGTACGCCAGTTGAAGCTCGCTGCCTGTTAAGCTGCTGAAGAATGGCAAACAAGTTACCGCCAGCAAAAATCCTATGGTAACAGATATGAATGCCAGCAACTGCGTTTCGGTATAATATTGCAAGATGATCTGCACCCTGCCTGCTCCGATGGTTTTGCGTACACCAACGTCCTGTGAGCGCGATGCTGCGCTGGTGAGTGTTAATAAGACATAATTAACACAGGCGATCACCAAAATTACGAAGGTGAGACATATGAGCTGATAAATATTCTTCAGATCGGTATAATGGTTCCATCCCCTGCTTTGGTTGTAATGAGCATCAGCAAATGGCCTTAAATACACATGGAAGTCCCTGGGCTTTTCTTTGGGATCGTTTTTTGCCATCGACTCGCTCGTTGTCTTAAAATAGGTCTTTGAAAAGGCATCCAATTTTTTTTGGAATCGGAAAGCATCCGATCCCTTTGTTAATTTAATGATCAGCAGGTCACTGAAACCATTTGTGCCATTTGACATTTCCTGGGCGTAATAAGGGTCTGCCTCACGAGGGATGATAACATCAAACCGGAAACTTGAATTAGCCGGAAAATCTTTAGCAACGCCGCTCACGGTGAGCAATAATTTCTCACTGGTAATATTCAAAAGCTTTCCTACGGGATTGGCATTTCCAAAATATTTTTTAGCTAAACGCTCGCTTATTACCACCTGGCTCTTGTTTGAAAGCACCGCAGATGCATTGCCCTGCACCAAAGGGAAAGTAAATAGTTTGAAAAAGTCGGGGTCTGCATAAGTAACTGCTTGGGGATCTTCTTTAAAACTTTGATTACCCACCCTTACAACAGGGTTATACAAGTTTTTTATGCGCACCGCATTTTCTATCTCGGGAAAATTTCTTTTAAGATCACCGGCGAATATCATCGGTGTTTCCAGCATGTTTTTTTGCTCATCATCTTTCATCATGAAAGAGAAAAAACTATGTTGTGGTTTTTCGCGACTGAATGAGCTGAATATATTAGTTTCCTCAACCCTGAACATCCTATCCTGTCCCTGATGAAAACGATCGAATGAATTTTCATTCTTCACATACAAATAAACCAGTATGCAAAATGCACTGGCCACACCTAAACCTATAACATTGATGGTGGTGTAAAGCTTATTCCGGAAAATATTCCTGAAAGCAAGTTTTAAATTGGTTTTTAACATTATATTGTCATTAAGTCATTGGTCATTAGGTCATCTCTACAATAATCTCTAATCTTTCATCACTCGGAGCGAAGGCTCTTCACTGGGTTCGCCACCGCAGCTTTTATGGTTTGAAAACTTAAAGTCAAAAATGCGGTTAGTAACATCCCGCCACCACTCAAAGCAAATACCCACCAACTAATAGTGGTTCTGTCGGCAAAGTTTTGCATCCATTTATTCATCGTCCACCAGGCTATCGGCGTTACTATGATAAATGCCAGTATCACCAGCATTACCAGTTCGGTTGATAGCAGGGTGACGATCTGGGTTACTGTTGCGCCAAGCACCTTTCGTACGCCAATTTCCTTTCTTCTTAATCCAGTAGTATACATGGCCAATCCCAACAGGCCCATACAACTGATAAATACTGATAGGCCCATTGCCCAGCTCAGTAAAGTCGAGGTACGCTGCTCCTGGTCATACAGTCTGGCTATGGTTTCATCAAAAAAGTGATAATCAAAGTCATCGTGGGGATATATCTCTTTATATGCTCTTTTGATCGAAGCAATAGCCTGGCTCCATTCATCACCGCTTGGCGTCTGCGACCTTAGTGCAATATGGAAGGTACTATTAAAGTTAATATTTGTACTGGTAATAATAGCGATAGGTGCTATTGGCGCATGCAGCGATTCCTGGTGAAAGTCTGATACCACACCGATTATTTTCATCGGCGTATCACCATTAAAATCATCTATTTGTTTGCCTACAGCATCATGCGGATCATTAAAGCCAATTATTTTGGCATAAGTATTATTGATCAGGAATGCCTTTGTGCTATCCCCCGGCTGCAAATTTCGGCCTGCCAATAATTTGATGTGATATACTTTTATATAATTCTCATCGCCAAACTTAAGCCCCAGCTCCATTTTAACTTCTTTTTTCCCATCCCGGTAAGTAGCCTGGGTGGAGTGGCCATCGTCTGATGTCGGCGCATCACGCCCGGCGCTTACCATATCTATTTGCGGTATAGCTTTCAGCTTATTGATAAATATCCGGTTAAGGTTTGCCGTGCGGGTCTTCCAGTTGGTATTTACAATTACAATGGCATCTTTTTTCACACCCAGATCCTTATGAACAGCGTAATAGATCTGTTTACTCACCAGTACAGTAGCCATAATAAAGAATTGGGCAATTACAAACTGCGTAACGATCAATGATTTACGCAGCACTGAATTACGGGTCTTATTATCGCTGCTTTGCGACTGGCCCTTAAGTACTGCTACCGGATTATAACCCGATAATATCAAAGCCGGGTAAAATCCTGAAAAAAGGCTCACCACGACGATCAGCCCGGCCAAAAACAACAATATTGCCGGTTGACCGAAAACATCAGCCGTAACGCCATCGGGCACAAAACCGCTGAATAGTTTGAGTATAACCGGCGCTGTTGTTACCGAAATAATAACTGCGATTAGTGTGATCAAAAATGTCTCACTCAAAAATTGAGCAATCAGCTGTTTGCGGCTGCTGCCCATGGTTTTGCGGATACCTATCTCCTTGCTTCTTTGTGCCCCCTGTGCAGTAGTGAGGTTAATAAAGTTGATGCAGCCCAGTAATAAGATAAACATTGCAATGGCAAACAACTCAAACAAGGTTGTTTTGTCGGCCACGCGACCGCCAAATGTACCATACCTTGCATCAAAATGTACCTCCTCCAGCGGCTGCAGATGAAATGTGTGCGTATTGCCTTTTGAGTTTGGTCTTGGCTTGTCGTGCTTTTTGAAAATATCATTTATCTGCCGCTCAATATCGGCAGGTGCAGTTTTGGGAGATAATCCCACAAACAATTGCCGCTCTTGACTTGTGCCACCCCAGTTGTTCAAACTGAGCCTTGCCCTGAGGTCTTTATTTGTGTTGGTTGTGCTGAAAGATATAAAATCAGTAAACCTGAAATCTGTATTTTCCTTTATGGTTTGTACGATGCCTGTTACCGTAGTCCTGATGGTATCATATACTACCGTGCGGCCAAGCATTTGGTCGTATGGTAAACCCGGGAAATATCTTTCTGCCTGCTTAGAAGTAAGCACTACTTTATTGGGCTCATCCAACGCTGCTTTTTCCGAACCAGCCAGCCATTTATATTGAAACAGGTTGAAATACCCCTTGCCGGTGACAATAATATCATCCTGCGCCTTAAATTTAGCTGGGGTTTTATTTGCCGGTATATTTACATCCGTGGTATACATTATAAAAAACGGCTCTGACTCCTCCACCCCGGTAACCTGCGATTTGACCGCACCCGGTATCGGCCCGCTGACACCACCGTTATAACTTGGCTGACCTTCAAATGTAAAATTGGTCACTACACGATAGATCCGGTCGCTATCTTTGTGAAATTTATCAAAGGTGAAATCATAATTGACAATGAGGTAGATCACCAAAGCAGCACTGATGCCAATTGATAAACCAATCACGTTGATCAGGGTGAATAATTTATTCCGGCCGAAATTGCGGAAAGCGATCTTGAAATGGTTCTTTAACATAATTTTAAAATCTAATTTCTAAACTCTAAATCCTAATCACGACTAACTAAATTCTAATTACTCCGAACGCAAACTCTTCACCGGGTTGGCTATTGCAGCCTTGATGGTTTGGAAACTTAGCGTTATTAGTGCTGTAAGCAGCATTCCAACACCACTAAGGGCAAATATCCACCAGCTGATACTCGTTTTATCGGCAAAATTTTGCATCCACTTATTCATGGCCAGGTATGCTAAAGGTGTTACCACGATAAAGGCCAACAATACCAGTAACACCAATTCAGTAGATAGCAGTGTTACTATTTGCGAAACAGTTGCACCCAGTACTTTGCGTACGCCAATTTCCTTTGTGCGCAAGCCGGTAGTATACATTGCCAATCCCAATAAGCCCAGGCAACTAATAATAATAGATAAGGCAGTGGCCCAGGTAAGTAATTTTGAGGTATGTTGCTCGCTTTCATAAAACTTGGCTATATTTTCGTCAAAGAAAGTATATTCAAAATTATCATCGGGATACAAGGTCTTCCATGAACTTTCCATCCTTGTTATCGCCCTCTTCCATTCATCCCCTCCGACCGTTTGCGGCTTTAAGGCGATGTGGAATGTATTGTTATTATACCGGGCAGGATGATAAATAATAGCTAATGGTTTTATTGGGGAATGCAGTGATTTCTGATAGAAGTCGGTAACAACGCCAATTATTTCACTATTTTTCTTATCCCAATCGATGAATTTCCCTACAGCATTAGCTGGATTTTTAAATCCAAGTATTTTTGCATAGGTCGTATTAATGATCAATTGATGGGTAGTATCACTAGCTCTCAGATCGCGACCAGCCAAAAGTTTTATTTTGTATATGCTGAGGTAATTTTCATCTCCAAATTTTAGTTCAAGGGATGTTTTGATTTCTTTTTTCCCATCCTTATATGAAACCTCCGTGGAGTTAGTGTTGCCAGAGGAAGGCGGCTGTCCGCCAACACTCACCAGTTCGACCTGTGGAATAGCCTGAAGCTGATTAAGAAACACTTCTTTTTTACTATGTGGATTGTTTTTATATGGGGTAGAAATGTATAGTATTGCGTCCTTTTTAAAACCCAAATCCTTATGCAGGGCATAATATATCTGTTTGCTTACTAACATGGTAGCCATTATAAAAAACTGGGCAATAACAAATTGAGTAACAGTAAGCGATTTTCTGAGTAATACCTTACGTGTTTTATTGGTGCCGGTATAAGCCTGATTTTTAAGTATCAATACAGGCTTATAATTGGATAATATCAATGCCGGATAAAAGCCCGAAATAAAGCTTACTGCAATCGTCAGCAATACAATAAAAAGAATTAGCCCCGGTTGGCCAAGGATGTTTAGTCTGATATCTTTCGAAATAAAATCTGAAAAGAGTTTTAATACAAGGGGTGCCAGAGCAACCGAGATAATTACAGCTATTAAAGTGATTAAAAATGTTTCGCTTAAAAACTGCCCTATCAATTGAGGTCGCGTACTGCCCATAGTTTTGCGGATACCTATTTCCTTTGCCCGCTGTGAGGCCCGGGCTGTTGTAAGATTGATAAAATTGATGCATCCCAATACTAAAAGAAACGCCGCAATAACCAGAAGGCCGTATAAAGTTGTTTTATTGGCAATATGTCCTGTATCAAAATTGCCATACTTCTCATTGAAATGCAGATCACTCAGCTTTTGCAAGCTAAAATCCTGCTTGTTGCCTTTATCTTCCGGCCTTGGGGGGTTATGCTTTTTTAACAATGCATTCAACTGCTTTTCAATATTTGCTGCATTTGTTTTTGGCGATAGCTTTACAAATAATTGTGAAGCTGATGTTGTACTACCCCACTCCGTAGGCTGAATCTGATCCTTTAGGGAGAGCGCACTGTTTATAGTGCTGTATGAAATGAAGTCCTTAAATTTAAAATCGGTGTTTTCCTCAAATGGTTGCACAATACCGGTTACTGTGGTTTTTAAGGTATCTTCATAAATAATTTGCTTGCCCAGCATTTGCTCAAACGACAATGACGGAAAGTAAACTTTGGCCTGGTCAGAAGTAAGTACCACCTGGTAGGGCCCGCTCAGTGATGTTTTTGCTGAACCAGCTATCCATTTATACTGAAACATATCAAAATACCGATGGTCGGCTATAATGGTATTTTCCTCATTTTTAAATTTGACAGGTGCTTTTGTGCCATTTGGGATGATGGCACTGAACCTGTAAGGTGTAAAAAAAGGCGCTATAGCATTCAGCCCGGTAACCTCATTCTTTACCGCCTCGGGCAAGGGCCCGCATACTCCGCCATTATATCCAGGTTCACCCGAAAAGCTATAATTGGTAACTACCCTGTAAATCTGATCGCCATCTTTGTGAAATTTATCAAATGTAAAATCATAATTTACGATAAGGTAGATAACCAATGCGGCACATATCCCAATAGATAAACCAATGATGTTGATGAATGTGAATAATTTGTGACGCTTGAAACCGCGCAAGGCAATTTTGAGGTAGTTTTTTATCATGATCTGACCGGTTAAGGCTCAATCACACTAAAAACCCATACCAAACAATTAATCTATTGAAAATAAACCACTTGCAATAAAGCAAAGTGTGGCCATTGTACGCATACGTACAGGGAGGTGTACGGTTATGATACACAGCCCCTCTAAATCTCCCCCGCTGGTTAGCGGGGAGACTTTAAATAGCAAAATAATAAAGTCCTCCCAACAGGGGAGGATTTAGGAGGGGCTTATTCGCTCCTCAAACTCTTTACCGGGTTGGATAATGCTGCCTTAACAGACTGGAAACTTATGGTTGCAAAAGCAATGATCAATGCTATTACGCCTGCCAATAAAAACATCCACCAACTGAGATTTATCCTGAACGCAAAACCAATGAGCCATTGATGCATGAAGAATCCTGCGATTGGTAAAGCTATTACAGCTGCAATAACCACCAGCAGTAAAAAATCCTTTGACAGTTCAATAACGATCTGCGGCACACTTGCGCCAAGCACCTTGCGCACGCCAATTTCCTTCACCCGCTGGCTGATGGTAAAGGCCGACAATCCAAACAAACCAAGGCAGGCTATAAATATGGCGATGCAGGAGAAAATGGTGAACAGGCTGCCCTGTTGTTGTTCGCTGTCATACAGTTTTTGGAATTTCTCATCCAAAAATGTGTAATCAAAGGGTACGTTGGGCTGATACTTTTGCCAGGTATCCTGTATGGTACTTATTGACGATTGCACATTACGCCCGTCGATCTTAACCGACAACCGGTTTAAGTATTGATCCATGAGCAGGAGCATCGGGATAATGGGCTGATGAAGCGATTCGAAATGAAAATCCTTCATCACGCCGATAACGTAGCCAGTCACGTTGCCATATTTTATTTCCTTATTCAACGCATTTTCAGGGGTCTTCCACCCCAGTGTTTTTACAGTAGCTTCGTTGATGACCCATTTATTGGAGTCGGTTTTGATATCCTTCGAAAAATTCCTGCCTGCAGCCATTTCAATGCCGAATGTCGGGATAAAGCCGGGGTCGACACTTAATTGTTTGAGATCGACTTTAAGCGGCTGCAACGAACCGCCTTCCAATACAGAAGCATTCTGATCGTCCAACAAGCGGCCGGAAGGTATACGCGACGAACGGCTTATCTCTTTAATATTTGGATTTTTAAGCAAATCATTACGGAACGCATCAAATTGCTTACTTAGTGAACCGTCGTATTGCATGGTTAAAACATGATCCTTACTAAATCCGAGATCTTTATCCTGTATATATCGCAGTTGCCTGAACACAACGATTGTCGCAACGATCAAAACGATTGATATGGAGAATTGCAGCACCACCAAAATTTTTCGGAAAGAAAAAGTGCTGGTATTTACTTTTAAAATTCCTTTCAACACTTTTACTGGGATAAATGACGACATGAACATGGCAGGGTAAATGCCGCTGATCAACCCTATCGCAAAAGGAAGTACAAGCACAGGTAGCAGCACCTGCGTGCTGAGAAGACTGTTGATATCGAGCTGCAGACCGGACATTTTCCCAACGGCCGGCAGCAGCAGCGCAGTAAGGCCGAATGCCATGAGCAACGAAACATAAGTTATCAGCACCGACTCACTTAAAAACTGGGCTATGATCTCCTTTCGTTGTGCGCCTACAACTTTCCTGATGCCGATCTCTCTAGCGCGCAAGGTTGAACGGGCAGTAGAAAGGTTCATGTAATTGATGCAGGCGATAAGGAGGATAAACAAGGCGATTGCCGAAAATATATATACCCTTGTGGAGTTGCCGTTCTCTTCAATTTCATCGTCCAGGTGCGAGGTAAGATGTATATCGGTCAGTTTTTGAAGGGTAAGGGCGGTTGTATTGTGGGTCTTTAAATTGCCCGGCATTCCCTGGAGATGCACGTAGTTGTCGAGGAAGTCGGGTAATTGCGACCTAATATGATCCACATTATAACCTTTCGGGAACATCAGGTAGGTATAAAAGGCATTGTTACCGAAATTGGTCGCCAGTTGTTTTTCTCCATATATAGTATTGTCATTTAACGTAGTGAATGACAACAGAATATCAGGATGCATATGCGAATTGGCTGGGAAAGGGTTAAAAATCCCGGTAACCTTGAATCCACGCTTATTATTGGCAAGGATGACTGTTTTGTTCATGGGGTCGGCGTCTCCAAAGTATTTTTTGGCGATCGCTGGCGTAAGCATTACGCTGTATGGTTCTGCAAGTCCCTTGTGCCCATCTCCTTTTAGTACAGGTACATTAAAAAAATCGAAAAAATTTCTATCTGCAAAAAAAGCGTTTTGCTCGTTAAATAGTTTTTCCTTGTATTTAAATGAGGTAGTGCCGTTTGGCAGCGTACGCGTCATCTTTTTAATGTCTGAAAATGCCGTTTGCAACAGCGGTCCAAACGGCGGCGCAACCGCGCTTAAATGCAGGCTCTCCACTTTCGGCGCTGAATAAAATATCCGCGTAACGCGGTAAATATCATCCGCGTTTTTATTGTATTTATCGTAACTCCGCTCATTGATAACATAAGTTAAAATAAGCAGGCAACAGGTTAAGCCCACGGTTAAACCAAATATGTTGATGAATGAGATAAACGGGTGCCTTTTGATATTACGAAAAGCGCTCTTGAGGTAATTTTTAATCATGATGTTGAATTTTAATACCGATCCGACTGTTATTAAATCAAAAATGAGAAACTATAACTATAAGACACCTACAAAGTTCAGATGGTTACACACATCGCAAAAAGATATTAAAATCCCCCTAAAAGGGTGATTATGGATTTAAAACCGCCCATGCTAATACTCAGAACGCAAACTCTCTTCGAGAGCCGTGCTCCTACGCTGAAGCTTCGGAGCAAGCGTAAGCTCACTCTGAGCGAAGGCTCTTCACTGGATTGGCAACAGCAGCTTTAATAGATTGAAAGCTGATGGTGATTAATGCAATAGTGATGGACGATGAGCCAGCAAGAGCAAATATCCACCAGCCTATCTGTATCCGGTATTCAAAGTTTTGCAGCCAGCTATGCATCATCCACCAGGCAATGGGGAAAGCAACCAGGCAGGACAAGCCTACCAGTTGTAAGAAGTCCTTTGAAAGCAGCGCGGTAATACCTGCCACACTTGCACCAAGCACTTTGCGGATGCCGATCTCCTTTACCCGTCTTTCAGCAGTATAAGCTGCTAAACCGAACAGGCCGAGGCATGAAATAATAATGGCCAGCGTTGCAAAAATGGTAGATAATTTGCTCATCAATACTTCTGCGGAAAATTTCTCGTTGAACTGGTCATCAACAAAACGATATTGGAACGGATAGGCAGGGTTATTTTTCTTAATCACCACTGCTATTTCGGCCAAAGTTTGCTGGGAACTCTGCCGATCTTTTATCCGCACATACAGCAGGTTCGAATCAAACATGCTCGAATTGCTTTGCGCGAACGAATTGCAAAGGAATATCACCGGGATACCCGGCTGATCATACATATTACCAAATACATAATCCTTCACCACGCCCACAATTCTCAGGTTCTTAAATTCGCCGTCCTTCCTACTGCGGGGTGATTGTATGATCTTGCCAACCACGCCATTCTTATCTATCACATTTGCCAACGATTGCGTGACAATAGCGCTCGAGGTGTCGGAAGGGTTCTCATTAAAGTCGCGCCCTGATATCACCTGCATACCGGATGTAGAAATAAATCCAGGGGTAACATTCCTGAAAGTAATATCAGCTTTGTTATCCACTGCCTTACCGTCCCAGGTAAACCGGCTGTCGGTATTGCCGCCAAAGAGCGTTACATGATCTGATAGGGCGGCATTAGCCACCAAGCCTGTGCCCAGCAACTGCTGCCTGACATAAGGAAAGACTCTCCCTATTCTATGTTGCATATCGATTTCGACCAGGCTATTCTTGTTAAAGCCCAGATCACGGGTTTTAACGTGCTGTATCTGCTGGTAAATAACTATCGTACTTATAATAAACACAATGGAGACTGTGAACTGCAATATCACCAATCCCTTGCGAACAATGGCGGCATTGCCTGCTTTTGCCCTTAACCCTTTCAGCACACTTACCGGGTTGAATGAAGAAAGATAAAGTGAAGGGTAACTACCCGCAATCAGGCCACAAACAACTACTATCATCAACAAAGCCAGGATATGGCCTGGATCAGCAATTCCCAACGATAGCTGTTTTTGTACCAGTGTATTAAAGGCAGGTAATACCAATGCCATAACAATAACAGCGATGCCAGCTGCAATGGCAGACATGATTAAAGCTTCGCCAATAAATTGTGTAACGAGGCCGCGTTTACGCGCGCCCAATACCTTGCGTACACCAACCTCGCGGGCTTTTTTCTCGCTGCGTGCCGTAGCCAGGTTCATGAAGTTGATACAGGCGATCAGTAAGATCACCCAGGCAATGATGGAAAGCATGCGCACCTGTTTGATTCGCCCGCCGCCGGTTTGCTTGCCGTTCGCAAACTCGTTATACAAATGCCAATCACTCATAGGGAACAAAAATGTGGTGTTCTTTTGTGCGGCCTCCTTGCGATGGATAAAATTGTATAGGATATTATTTATCGCTTTAACGTCAGCATTGGGCGCCAATTCAACATAAGTAAAGGGCCCATAGCTATGCCATACCTTTTCTTCGTCGTCGTTACCCGCCATTAACCTCGCTTGCGCCATCTGTGCCACATAAGGCGCCAGCCATTCCACCTGTAAGGTCGAGTTTTCTGGTAGGTCCTTTAAAACACCCCTCACCACATAGTCCTGCTGGTTATCCATGCGGATGGTTTTGCCTATTACATTTTGCCCATTGCCAAAGAATTTCTTAGCGGTCTTTTCCGTGATAACGATAGAATATAGTTGCGGGAAAGCATTAGCTGCGTTACCCTGCACAAATGGAAGGGTCAGCATATCAAATAGTGAAGCATCAGTGTATCTGCCATTGGCATAAACCGCGTTGCCGCCAATATTGAACAAGGACTTTTGATCTTCATCAGAAATACGGCAAGTATTAACAATACCGGGTATTTCAGCCCTAATGGTTTGCGCCATCACACGCGGTGTGGAACCCATGGTAAACATGTTACCGCCAAAATTTGCGTTTACCTGCACTGAATACAGCCTGTCTTTTTTCAGGTTGCTATTGTCCCAGGTCATTTCATCGGCCACCCATAAAAATATCAGCCCGGCACAAGCTATACCGATGGCCAGTCCACCGATATTGAGGGCACTGTAGCCCTTGTTTTTCCATAGATTACGGAAAGTGGTTTTGATGAAGTTCTTGAACATAGCTTGTACGTTTTAAGTTATACATTATATGTTGCAGCTATTCACTCCTTAGACTTTTTACCGGATTGGCAATAGCTGCCTTAATGGATTGAAAACTGATGGTAATGAGAGCGATCAGCAAGGCAACGCCACCAGCAAGGGCAAATACCCACCATTGAATATCAATGTGATAAGCAAAATCCTGCAGCCATTTATACATAGCAAACCAGGTAATTGGAAACGATATCAGTATGGCAATAAAAACCAATTTTAAAAATTCCATCGAAAGCATACCAGTTATAGTTCCTGATGATGCACCTAATACCTTGCGTATGCCTATCTCCCTTACCCTCAGCTTGATCATGAATGCGGCCAGACCAAACAGGCCCAAACTGGCAATGATCACCGCGATAAAGGCGAATGATGTGAATATTTGTCCTGTACGCTGTTCCGATGCGTAAAGCGATGAAAATTGCTCATCCACAAAATAGTAACTGAATGGCCCGTTTGCTTTATAACTATCCCATTGATTTTTAATATCAGCCAATAAGCCACTTAGATTAGCTGTTTTTACTTTCAGGATGATATTTCCGTGCCTGTGTTCGGCCAGCATCATCAATGGCGCTATTTTTTGCCTGGCTGATGTATAATTGAAGTCCTTAACCACGCCTACAACGGTATATTCTTTCCTTCCAGAGCGAACAATGGTTTTTCCTATCGGATCAGTATTACCCCAGCCCAATTCATTTACGGCAGCCTGGTTGATAACCACATTTGATGAATCGCCGGGGAAATCAGGTGAAACGCTGCGACCTTTTGCCAGGCTTATGCCAAGGGTCGACATGTAGTTACCATCTATGCGGTAGATATTGCAGTGGATCTCGTTATTGGTCTCATCATGCGCCTTATCTTTAGCGTAGATCTGCGTACCACCCAAATTTCCGTTGCCGGGAATATCAGTTGATACGGTGGCATTTACCACCCTGCTGTCGCGGGTTAGTTGCTGCTTAAATGCAAATTCATTGTTACCCAGTGTGTAGGTATCGTTCAAAACAAGCAGCTGATCTTTGTCATAACCCAGCTTTTTGTTCTGCATAAAATGCAGCTGCTGGTAAACGATAAATGTTGCAATGATAAGCGCTGTGGAAATGGTGAACTGGAACACCACCAAACTGCTTTGCAGGATATTTTTCTTTGCCGGCGCAGTGCCTGAATTACCTTTCAAAACATGCAATATCTGGAAGGATGACAGGAAAAATGCCGGGTAAATACCGGCTGATAAACCTACAACGAGGGTCACGAGCAACTCTATGAATATCGCCTTGTAGTTCAAGAAGAACCCCATCGTAACATGCTTGCCTGCCAGGTCATTAAAGTATGGCAGTAGCAGATAAACTATAGCCAGGGCGAATAACATCGAAAAGCCGGTCAGCATCACCGATTCCGTAAGAAATTGTGATATCAGCCAACTTTTCAGTGAGCCCATTACCTTGCGGATACCTACTTCCTTTGAGCGCCTGGCCGAACTTGCAGTCGATAGATTGGTAAAGTTGATACAGGCCAGCAAAAGGATAAAAAATGCCAGGGCACTAAAAATGTAGATGTAGCTGATATCTCCCGAAGGTTCCGGGTCGTATTTTGTTGAGGTATGCAGGTGAATATCAGTAATAGGCTTTAAGTAGAATTTAAAAGTATTGACAGCCTTTTGAGCTTCAGCCAGGCTTACTCCCATGTCACGCTGTGTTTCGGGCACTACATATTTGGCTACCAGTTGCGGGAATTGTGCTTCCAGCTTTTTAGGGTCAGCATTTTTATCAAGCAATAAATAAGTATAATATCCTACGTTGCTCCATGTTTGCTGTTGGGGGCGCAGGGTACTCATGCTGATAAAGCCATCAAAATGAAAATGCGAATTATCAGGTATCTTATCTATCAAGCCGGTAACCTTCATCAGGTCGTCTCCAATTTTTAGCGTTTTGCCTATCGGCGACTCATCACCAAAGTATTTTTTTGCCAATGCCTGTGTGAGCACTATGGTACGCGGCTCTACCAGGGCTGTTTTTTCGTTACCCTGTAAAAATGGTATCGAAAATAGTTGCAAGAAATTGGGATCAGCAAGTGCGAATTTCGACTCTTTAAACTGCCTGTTATTGTAGCTCACAAATACAGGCCCGTTAAACCTAAAACGCGTATACTCCAGCACTTGCGGATATGCAGCCTTTATGCCCGGCCCTACGGCCACATCCGGCATCGGGAAATCGCTAACATTGCCGTTTCCCAGTGCGTTAATTCCTACCCTGTAAAGTTGTTTTGAGTTGACTGAATAGGTATCATAAGTCAATTCTGAATAAAGATAAGATGCGATAAGCATGCAACAGGCCAGCCCAACGGCCAGTCCGAATATGTTGATAAAGGAGAAAACTTTATTCTTCCGCAAATTTCTCCAGGCTGTTTTAATGTAATTCCTGATCATGATGCCAATTTAATTTAACAGATCATTAAAATTTGTGCCAAAACCATCATTTTGCTGTATATCAAATATTTACAATATATTCAATCTACGAATATGTTCGTATATGAAACAGTAACATGTTCGATAGTGATACAATTGGGTTTAGAGGTTAGATGTTAAAGATTAGAGATTGGTCGGATCAAGTATTATAACTAATCTCTGATCATTCCGAGCGCAAACTCTTCACCGGGTTTGCCAATGCAGCCTTGATGGCCTGATAGCTCACTGTCAGTAAGGCAATGCCTATTGTAATTAAGCCAGCTAAAGCCATTATCCACCAGCTAAGCGCAATGCGATGTTCGTAATTATTCAGCCATTTACTTAATGCCCAGATGGATACGGGTACGGCAATCACTATGGCAATGGTAACCAGCACCAGGAAATCTTTTGATAATAGTCCCACCAGGTTGCTTACACTGGCGCCCAATACTTTCCTTACCCCTATTTCCTTGGTGCGCTGTTCAGCAGCATAAGCAGCTAAACCAAACAGGCCGAGGCATGATATCACGATAGCCAAACCACCAAATATGTTTGCCAGCGTGGCCAGCAGTTTTTCATTTTGAAATTTCTGTTCAAAATCCTTATCCACAAAATGAACAGTTGGCGGGAATGATGGATTGATCACTTTAAGTTCCTTATTGATCAGGTCGACGCAATCGGTGATGCTTTTAGCGGAATTGAGCCTAAGATCGATAACTGAAGAGCCATTACCCGTATAGATGGTAAACGCGGGTGCTATCTTTGCATAAGGCGAATCGCGCACAAAATCCTTATAAACACCAACTACAGTGTATGGATGATCACCCCATTTGATCACCGTTCCTACAGTGTGTTTTAAATTCATCAGCTTAGCGGCCGTTTCGTTGATCATCGCTGTGCTGTTTGTTGTATCTACCGGGTATTGTTTTGAAAAATCACGGCCCTCAAGCAGCTTCACCCCAGTTGTAGCTGAAAAATCATAGCCTACATTGTAAATATCAACAAGTACCTTCTGATTTGCTGGCTTACCCGGCCAGGTTATGCCCCAGGTGTTGTTGCCGCTTCCTGTAATATTCAGTGAGGCAGTGGTGCCATTTGTAATAACACCTGCGTTTTTCAGGTCGGTAATAAATACATCTGATTTTTTATCAAGTGTACCTTCAACAGGGATCTCAACCAGGTTATTCTTATCATAACCGTTCGACATGCCCTGCACATATCTGATCTGCTTGTAGATACAAATGGTAGCAGTGATCAGGAAAACGGCAAATCCAAATTGAATAACCACCAATATCTTGCGTATTGGTAACGCGCTCTTACCACCCTTGAACATGCCTTTAAGCACCTTAATAGGCTGGAATGATGACAAATAAAAAGCAGGGTAACTACCTGATATCAATCCTGTTAAAGCCGCCAAACCAACAACTAACACCCATGCTTCCCATGAGCCTGCGGGTAATGTTAGTTTAATATTCAACAGGGTATTGAAAAACGGTATGCAAAATATGAGTATCACAACTGCCAGGGTAGTTGATACAAACGACAGGATTAGCGATTCGGTAATAAACTGGCCAATGATCGCTTTACGGCTTGAGCCAATAGCCTTTCGGATACCCACTTCCTTAGCCCGTTCCTCTGAACGCGCGGTAGAAAGGTTCATGAAGTTGACACAAGCGATGAGCAGGATGCAAAGAGCCAGTGTCTCAAACAGGTGTATCTGCTGTATTAATCCGCCAACTGATTTCCCGTTATCAAATTTTGAATGCAGATGGAGATCAGCATACGGGAACAAAAACACCTGGTTTTTATTACCCTCACTATGTTTTCCTATCAAAGGCTTCATCGCTGCATTTGCACGATCAAGGTAGGATGGGTCTCTCAATTGTACCAGGGTCGTAGCAAAATTACTACCCCAGTCTGAACCCTTAGCCCATGTATTTTCATTTTCGAAAATCACCCAGGGCAACACAAAATCAAACTGAAATGTGGAGTTAACGGGTACATTATCAATCACACCGGTAACTATCAATGGCGTTTTATTATTACGGATGATGGTTTTATTCATCGGGTCCTTGTCGCCAAAAACGGTCTTTGCCAGGTCCTTGGTGATCACTATAGAATTAGGCAGCTTTAATGCCGAAACTGGGTTGCCTTCCAGGAAATGATATTTAAATATGGAAAAATACTCTGCATCTGCAAACAGGCCACCCTTTTTAAAGCTATTGTTATTATAGGTGATTAGTCCGCCGGCGCTATAGCCAATAGCACGTGCAGTTTGTACCACGCCGGGTACATCAGTCTTGATACTCGTCGACAATAAACGTGGTGTGGCTGAAAAGGTATATATCTTACCATCACCGGGCTGATTGTTCTCAACAATATAAATATTATCCAGGTTCTTGAACTGGTGGTCAAAACTTAAGTGATACGTCACATATAATAAAAGCAGTAAGCAACTGGCGATGCCTAAGGTTAAACCGCCTGCATTAATTAAGGAAAAACCTGTGTGCTTAATGATGTTGCGCCAGGCTGTTTTAAGGTAATTACGTATCATATAGTTAAAATTCTAATTTCTAAATCCTCAAATATCAAATTATAAAAGGTTTTAACGCTTATCAAGACATTAAAACCTTTATCCTTTCACCTTAATCCTTTCACCTCAATTCAGTGTTAAATTGATGCGGCCACCTCCTACTTCAACCGGGATGCCACCTCCGTTTAATTTACCCTCTATCCTTTCCTTATCCTTGGTTCCGGTAAAGCTGCTGCCTAAATCTGCTGTTACTCTATCCCCGCGCAGGTTTAAGTCAAATCCCTGCTTTGATGGTAATTGCAGATCAATGTGCCCACCGCTTACGTTCAGCTTAACGTATTTTCCGGCCTCGCTTAATTGTGCATGAATACTGCCGCCGCTTGTCCAGGCATCAAGGCTGCAGGCAAGTTCGGTCAGGTTAACACTTCCGCCAGATGTTCCCGCCTTCAGTTCACCCTTAATATTATTTGCCTCAACACTACCACCACTGGTTTCGGCATTAATTTTACCATCCAAATGATCCAGGTGAACAGAACCGCCGGATGTTCCTAACCTTATTACTCCGTTACAGTTAGTGGCGTGAATACTGCCTCCACTGGTTTCCATATCGATGTTATCCCTTGAGTTTGAAACATTGATGCTTCCGCCGGAAGTGTTTCCATGTATATTTCCCGACAGGTGATCAACATGCAGACTTCCTCCGCTGGTGCTGAAGCGTTCTTCACCATTCAGATTATCCAGGTGGATACTTCCTCCGCTGGTTTCTAAATTAGTCGCTACATTCTTTGAAACATACACCTTGAAGGAAATATTCAGGGATCTGTGCCAATCCCAGTCACCATCGTGCTTCTTTCTAGCAACTGCATGCAGCTCATTCCCTTTTACATCAATATTTAATGTATAATCTTCTTCTAAGCGCTTCTTTATTTCATCATTTGCCGGGGTGAATACCCCATTATTGCCCGTGATGTAAACCTCAACTCTCGGCTTCTCGCCTTCAGCACCACTTACGGTAATACTGCCGCCTGACGTGTTTACAAATACGCTCTTTATTGCATCACCTGATAATGTTTTGGTTAGATAGGGTGTTTTATTTTCCTGCGCCAATGCTGCAACGCTTTGGCAGGCAATGAAAAATAGTATGATATAGGTTTTCATAATTTTAATTGTTTAGTTTATAGTTGTTATTATTCAAATCTCACGTTGATATTTCCGCTTGATGCATTTGCATCTACAGATGGTCCGCCGCCATTAACGGTTCCTCTCACATGGTCTTTATCCCATTCGCCATTAAAACCATTAAATTGATGCTGATTCACCCTATCGCCTCTTAAATTAAGGGTAAGGCCTTGTTTTGCAGGCAATTCAAGCTCAATATTTCCTGAGTTTGCATCAAGCTTCAGATATTTGCCTACCTGCTTCATTTGTGCATAAAGGCTGCCGGCGCTTGTGTTGGCATCCAGGCTGCAGCTCATTTCCTTCAGGTCGATACCACCACCTGAGGTGCTTGTGATCAACTCACCCTCAATATTACTGCCTTCTACTCCGCCGCCGCTTGTGTGGGCATTAATAGTTCCCTTTAAATTTTCAAGATGCAATCCTCCTCCCGAAGTGTTCAGCCTGATATTTCCGGTGCAATTTTTTGCTATAATACCACCGCCGCTGGTTTCGAGATTGATATCTTCACTTGAGTTTGAAACCTGTATGCCACCACCTGATGTTCTTCCATAGATCTTTCCACTAAGTTTGTCTATTTGTAAACCGCCACCGCTGGTTGTAAATCTTTCTTCACCCTTTAAATTATCCAAACGGATACCCCCGCCGCTGGTTGTAAGGTCGGTAGCTACTTGCTCCGGAACATATATTTTGAATGATATACTCATACCCTCCCTGTTCCATTCAATTTGATGCCTGGTTTTTACAGTTGCACTCAACTCATGGCCATTCACAGCAATATTCATTTCAAAATCCTCAGCCAAACGCTTTTGGATCTCTTCTTTTGTAAGTTCGCGGTTATTATTCCCTTTGATATAAACTTCAATTCTTGGCGACTCGCCGCTTTTACCACTAACCATAATACCTCCTGCTGAAGTGCTCACTACTACGCTATTGATAGCATCATTTGATAGTGATTTGGTCATGTATGGTATTTTGTCCTCTCTATCCTGGGCTACTGCCGCAACCGCTTGTAAGCCAAGAAAAAGTAATAAAATGCAAGTTTTCATAATCTTTGATTTAGTTTATTTGTCTATTAGACTTAATTTAAAACTGATACGTTGCATATGTATCGGTTTTTATTTTATTCACTCCTCAAACTTTCTTCGAGAGCTATAGCTCATTCTGAGCGAAGGCTCTTCACCGGATTTGCCATTGCAGCTTTAACCGACTGGAAACTTATGGTGATAAGGGCTATTAAAAGCGATACAAATGGAATTGTAACAAATGTAGGCCAGCTCATATTTATGCGGTAAGCAAACCCATTAAGCCAAGTGTACATCGCCAAACCAGCCAGCGGTAAAGCGATAACATTTGCAATCAACACCAGTATTAAGAAGTTGCCTGAAAGTAATATCACGATCCTTTGAACAGAGGCACCCAATACCTTCCTCACCCCTATTTCCTTTACCCGTTTTTCTGCGGAATGGGATGCAAGCCCAAATAGGCCCAGGCAAGAAATAAAAATTGCCAGTCCTGCCAGTATGCCCACGATCTGGCTTACCTGATTATCAGCCTTGTAAACCTCGTTGAAATGGTCGTCCAAAAATTGGTATTCAAAGGGGTGATCCGGATAAACGCTATCCCATTTTGATTTAATAAAGGCAATTGCAGCTGTAGCATCGCCCCCTTTTATCTTAACCGATACATCCCGGAAGCCCGTACTCTTAGCGCTTCCGTTTACCATAAACATTGGTTCGATCTTGTATTGCAATGAGTTAAAATTGAAATTTTTTGCAACGCCTGTAATGGTACCCAATGAATCAAAACCGAATTGCAGCCCGATCAGGGATGACACAGGAGCCTTCGGACTGTCTTTTAACAGCTCTTTTGCCAATGCTTCATTAACGATGTATTGCCTGACATCCAGCGCTTTATCCGGACTGAAATTTTTACCGGCAACTAATTTAATTTTATATAGATCGAGGTAATTATTGTCAACCACCAGTAAAGTGGTACCCAACTGCGTCTTTGGCCCGTTTGCGGGTTTAAAGTTCACCCCGGTCTGATCCAGGTGGCTGCCTAAAATATCCTGCGAGGCGGTTACACCGGAGATAAAACTGCTGTTAGCTAACTCACTCTTAAATAAGTCGTATTTCCTATTCGTAATGCCATCCAATGGTATGTTTACGATTTGTTCACGATCATACCCGGGATTCTGCTTTTGCATATATTTTAATTGCCGCAATACAAAAACTGTTGCTATCATCAGGAATATAGCAATAGCGAATTGTGTTACCACCAATACATTTCTTAGCAGGCCTTTATCCTTACCAACCTGTACAGATCCTTTTAAAACTTTTACAGGCTGAAACGATGATAGATACAGCGCCGGATAAATTCCTGATAATAAACCTACCAGCACAGTACCACCCAACACAATAGAAATAAAACGAACACTGCCTGTGAGGTCGAGGGTGATCTGCCTTTCGCTGAGGCTGTTAATATATGGAAGAGACAATTCGACAAGCCCAATGGCGAGCGCGAGGGCTATAAAAGATATCAAAATGGTTTCACTCAGAAATTGGATCGCCAGTTGAAAACGATGTGCCCCAATAGATTTACGGATACCGACTTCCTTGGCCCTTTCAACAGAATGCGCAGTGGACAGGTTAATGAAGTTGACGCAAGCAATTACCATTACAATGAGGGCAATAATGGCAAACAGATTGGTTGACTTTTTATCGAATTTTTGATAGTTGA
>Ga0206930_1004_pt1 | contig 91378 bp, 89 predicted proteins | sample Alteio_BWOrgHeat_20_FD_152939 | JGI IMG/M metagenome (GOLD analysis project Ga0206930, IMG submission 152939) | Enriched cells from forest soil in Barre Woods Harvard Forest LTER site, Petersham, Massachusetts, United States -... | ecosystem: Environmental > Terrestrial > Soil > Temperate forest >... | reverse complement strand
CCGCAATGATTTTCCCGATTTCACGAGAAAAAATTCCTTATTCTGTTCAGTATTGGGTGGATATTCCGGCCCGGACTTAAAAAAATGTTGCTCTATTTTCTGTACTGATGCCAGGAAACGTTTTAAAGTGATGGGTTTCAATAAATAATCAATTGTCTCAAAAGCATAGCTTTCAACAGCGTATTCTGAGTACGCTGTAGTAAAAACAATTTTGGTATGTTTCGGCAATAATGTTGCCAGTTCCATTCCTGTAAGCTTTGGCATATTGATATCCACGAAAATAAAATCAACCTGGTTTGTTTTTAAAAACGCCAGCGCTTCCAACGCATCATAACATTTCGCTTTCAGCACCCAGGCCGTGGTTTGGCCAATCAGTAGTTCCATCAGGGCTACAGCGTCGGGCTCATCGTCAATAATTATGCAGCTTAAATTCATTAAAGCGGGATTTTTAAAAACGCCGTGTATAACTCTCCTTCGTTATCAATGGTCAGTTCGGATTTCTCTCCATATAACATGCTGAGTCTTTTGGTTAAATTAATAATCCCAAAGCCTCCAGGTTGATTGCCAGTTGCCGGATCGGCCTTACGATTAATGGTTTTAAAAAGCAAATAATTATCTTGCTGGACCAGCGAAATAGTTACCTGGTTTTGTTTTCGTGATTTATCGATACCATGTTTGAAAATATTTTCCACAAAGGTCATAAGCAACATCGGGGGAATATGAAGCTCCGGGTTATACGCTTTTTCAAAATTAACAGTAGCGCCGTGCCGGATACGGATTTTTTCAAGTTCCATATAGTTTTCTATAAATGCCACTTCTGTCGATAACGGGACTACATCTTTTGGGCTTTCATCAACAAAATAACGCATAATATCCGACAGGCGTTCGATCAGCCCTGCCGACGGTGGATCAACTTTATAAACCCTGTAATAAATGCTGTTAAGCGCATTAAAAAGAAAGTGCGGCTGAACTTGGGATTTGAGCAAATTTAGTTCAGCCTGGCTTTTTTGCAAAAGGATTTCTTCTGTCTGTTGTTTTAAAGTAAAGTATGCTATGGCAATGCGAAAAACCAGGCTAAGGACATAAATTAAAATCCCACCCGGAACATATCCAAGTAATGTAAGTAATGATAATTGGGTTGGTTTAATTAATAAAAAGTGTTGGTATAAAATTATTGAAGCATAACCCCTTAAAATCCCTGTTATAATTAAAAAGGACACTACTGAAATACCGTACGATACGAATCTTCTTTTGAGATAAAACACTGGATATAAGAACAGGATATTCCCATATATTATGATTGCATAGGAGGTTGAGTTGACGACCGTGTAGATAACTGATCTCAGCAAACCATCCATCGGTAACAACGAAAAAAAGATCAGCAACAACACGGCTGCCCAAATCAGCACCTGGAGTTCAATAATACCCGGTACGTGCTTCCATGTCTTCATGTTCAAAAATACCAACCTTTTACATCTTCGAACACTATTTTATGCCGTTGGGCCAATATTCTCTGCAAATGCACCAAAAATTCAGACGATTCACTAAAAAGCACTAAAAACTGCTAAAAGCCCATCTGTCGAACAAATGACATTCTCCGTTGGAAATAAAAGTAACACCATCGAAAAGATTATTGCTGCCGATTTGTAAAAGACACCTTTGACTATCAAAAATTAATCTCATGAAAAAACAATTTTCAATTTTAAAAAAGGCTGTTTTCATTTTGGCGCTGGCTTTCACAGCAATGCCGGCGTTTTCTCAATCGAATTTGCTTCTGGGCTCGTGGCATCTTACGGCCGCTGACAAAATCCTGCCCGGCGGAAGTCAGGTGGCTGATTATGGAAAAGCCCCCCGGGGGTTTGTCATTTTTACAGCCGACGGCCATTACGTACTGGAAATATTCCGATCGGAACATTTAAAATTCGCTTCGGGGGATCGCGCGAAAGGTACACCAGAAGAGTACAAAGATGCGGTTCTGAGTGCCAGCTGCCATTTCGGAACGTATACTGTAGACGCAGCAAAAGGTACTATCACTTTTCATATAGAGCGTAGTTCTTATCCCAATTGGGATGAAACAACTCGTGTCAGCAGCTTCAAACTTGAAGGTGATAAATTGACCTGGCTTAGTTCGCCTCGGCCGGATGGCTCTATCCCGGTATCCATTTTCAGCAGGATGCCGTGATCGGATTAGCATCATCATCGGAGACATCTTTGATCATCAAAAACCAGATCATGAAATTACTTCAATTACAAATAGCGGCAATCGGTTTAATCATGATGGTTGCTGTTAGCGGATATGCCCAGCAAAATATAAGAATACTGGGAACGCTAACGGATTCTCTTACTCATGAGCGTATCTCGTTTGCTACGGTAGCGTTATTAAGTCAACAAACCAAAGTCCCTGTTAAAGAAACCCAAACTGATACAAGTGGTAATTTCATACTTGAAAATGTTCCCGTCGGGAGCTTCGCCCTGCGCGTAAGTTGTATTGGTTATAATGATATCTTCAAAGAAAACATATTTATTAATCTTTCAGCTGGCAACATAAATTTAGGCAGGCTGATGATGACCACATCAAAGAACAACTCATTGAACGAGGTTATTGTCACCGCCAAAAAGGAAGCATTGCAAAATATTGACGGTAAAAAAGTGTTTTCGGTAAATCAAAGCCTGGTAAGTAAAGGCGGCAACGCAGCAGATTTGTTGCAGAATGTACCAACCCTGCAAATTGATGGTGATGGCAATGTAAGCCTTCGTGGTTCTACCGGTGTTAAAGTCCTTATTGATGGAAAACCTTCAATTATTGCCAACGGCGACATTACCCAGATTCTCCAGTCTATACCTGCCAGCTCAATCGAAAGCATAGAAGTGATCGCCAATCCATCAGCTAAATATGATGCCAACGGCGAAGGCATCATTAACATCATTCTAAAAAAGAACACCAGGGCCGGATTAAACGGATCTGCAACCATTGGCGGCGGTACTCATGATAATTACAATGGCGATGCCAGCCTGAGTTACCAAAGCGGCAAAGTAAATATATACGGAAACTATAGCCTCAAGAATGGAAATACTTACAGCAATGGGGTTCAGCACCTGACTTTTTTAAAACAGACCGACTCCACCCGGTATTCCACTGAAAATTTCCCTTCTGTTACCCGGAACAAAATCCAGTTTGTAAAAGCAGGTTTTGACTATTCATTTACGCCGGAGAGCATATTAGGTATATCCGGCAGCTTCAATTCGCGTAATACTCACCGAAATGAGGTTTTAACTTTTAATAATTTCGCTGCAGATGGTGCTTCTATTCAGTCGAACAACCGCTATAACAACATCATCAATAATGGCAATAGTTACGAAATTGACCTCGACTACAACCTGCATTTTAAGAAACCTAAAGAGGAGCTTGCGCTCAACTTCTCTTACGCATACGGCAGCTTCAGGGATTACCAGCAATACTCAAGCCATATTAATACTGTTGATGGAAGACAGGCATCAGTAATTGATACACCATTGATAAATGATACCAGACATAACGCCACTAATTATAATATACAGGTAGATTATATTTTACCGGTCGGCAAATCGGGTGAATTTTCAGCCGGTTACCGGAGCCAGATCACGCTTGGCAATAATGACCAGTATGCCTATAACGTTTTAGGTTCGGGCAAAACCCCGCTTTATATATTTACTGATTTTTTTAGCAGCAATAACCAGGTACATGCTGTTTATTTGAGTTACAAAGACCAAGTGGGTAATTTCAGCTACCAGGCAGGTTTGAGAGCGGAGGACAGCCACCTCAATGCTACCTATTTGAGTTATAATGTAGATAATGTATTATTTGGTTCTCCGGTAAAAGTCCCCATCAAAGGAATTTATCCAAGTGTGTTGCTCACCGAAAAGCTTGAAAACAACAACCAATTACAGTTCACCTTTACCAGGCGGGTTTCAAAGCCATCGGTAAGGGAATTCAATTCCACAACGGATTTTTCCGATCCGGCCAATTACTACAAGGGTAACCCGGGCTTAGTACCTGAAAGCATCACTGATTTGGAATTAGATTATAATAAAACCTGGCAAAATATATCCATTACTTCCGGCATCTTTCATAACAGGATCGATAATGTAATTCAGCATATTCAAACCGACCCGGTTAATGATGAAACAACCACGACACCTGAAAATTTAAAACGCTCAATTACTACTGGGCTGGAGCTAATAGGCCATTTTGACCTGATAAAGGGATGGGACCTTACCGCCAATGCCAATATTTTTTACAGGGATAATGATGCGGCGCCGCAATATGGCATTTCCGCTAATCATGGAATCAGCTGGAATACAAACATAACCAGCACGGTAGCGCCTATACAAAGTTTATCATTTCAAATTCGTGCAGATTACCGCGCACCTGACATGGTTTTGCAGGATAAAAACCGTGCAGCTTTCGGGTTGGATGCTGCAGCAAAGTATGACTTCTACGGAAACAGGGCTTCGCTGAACTTTAATGCCAATGATATTTTCAACAGCCGGAAATGGGCATTTTTAAGAAGTAGCGATGACCTTCTACTTGATTTTGAGCGCCGAACAGCAAGCTCCAGGGCTACACTATCTTTTTCTTATCGGTTTGGCAAAAGTTCCGGTGCTTCAAAACATTCCAAACAAGTTAAGCGGATCGAGGATGCTTCTTAAATCAAATAAAACACAAGCATCTGTAAGTTAAAGAGGCGCAAACAATCTTCATTCGTTCTTAAGTTCAGTTAAAGTCAAACAATAATTTAATCTGAATAAAATCAATTTCATATTGATTTAAACAAATGATTAAATATTTTGTTTAAATCAATATGTTAATTATCTTTGTCGCGGATCAAATAAGATAATGAAAGAAGTTAAAGCAGATATCAACTCTTCAACAGAGGAAAAGTTTAAAGAAGCAGCAAGGATAGTGTTTACTAAAAAAGGCTATGCTGCGGCCAAAACACGCGATATTGCCGAAGAGGCTGGTTTAAACCTGGCGCTTCTAAACTATTATTTTCGTAGTAAGGAAAAGCTTTTCGAGATCGTGATGGCCGAAAATCTGCAAAAGCTGTTCGCCTTTTTAGCGCCAATCCTGAACGATACCAGCACAACTCTTGATCAAAAGGTCGATAACATTACTGAAAAGTATATCGATATGCTTTCGGCAAACCCTAATCTTCCGCTTTTTGTACTCAGCGAGATCCGGACCAATCCGGAGCGCTTTGCTAAAACCATTCAGTTGGATTCTTATGTGATGAAATCTCATTTTATGCAGCAGATTGCCGGGAAAAAGAAGGGTATGAACCCTGTCCAATTTTTAATTTCGTTTATGGGTATGCTCATTTTCCCTTTTATAATCAGGCCGGTCTTTCAAACAAGCGGTGCTTTTAAGGAAGAAGCTTTCGCGCAATTGATCGAGGACAGAAAAAAATTGGTCCCGCATTGGATGAAACTGATATTAGAATAAAGATTTTTTTTGTTATTAATTTAATCAAATGACTAAATCAAAATATTAAATAACCTGTTTAACATGAAAAAGTGGTTTCTCATTTTTGCAGCACAGCTGATAGCCATAGCGCTGTGCAAAGCTCAATCGACCAACAGTCTATCGATCAGTGACTGCTATAAGCTGGCCGAACAGAATTATCCTTTAGTCAAACGTTATGATCTGATCAAAAAAACAGCGGATTACAGTCTCGAAAACTTACAGAAGGGTTATTTACCGCAGTTTGCAGTTAGTGCCCAGGCCAGTTACCAGTCTGCGGTTACCTCGATACCTATTCGTTTGCCGGGAGTGGAAATTCCTGTGCTGAGCAAGGATCAATATAAAGCCTATGCTGAAGTAGACCAGGTGCTGTATGATGGAGGCGAAATAGCCCGGCAAAAGGATCTGCAAAAAAGCAACGAAACCGTATCGCAACAGCAGCTGGCATCAGATCTGTACCAACTGAAGGATCGCATCAATCAATTGTTTTTTGGCGTACTTCTTATTGATGAACAGCTAAAGCAAAACGATTTGCTGGCTAAAGACCTCCAATTGGGCCTTGATAAAACACAGGCATCGGTTAAAAACGGTACTGCATTTAGAAGCAATGCCGATCTGATCAGCGCTGAATTGCTCCAAACCAAACAGCAGGCTATTGAATTACAGGCATCGCGCAAAGCATATACCGATATGCTAAGCCTGTTCATTGGCAAACCTGTTGATGAAGATGCAGCTTTGGCAATACCGCAACAGGTTACAGTTTCAAACGAGATCAAACGCCCCGAATTGGCCGTATTTGACGCCGAAGGGAAAGGACTGGATGTGCAGAATCAGTTGCTGACCGTTAATACCCTGCCTAAACTAAGTTTGTTCTTGCAGGGAGGTTATGGCCGACCGGGATTGGATGCGCTGGATAACAATTTTGCGGGGTACTACCTCGGTGGCATTCATTTAAGCTGGTCACCATCGGTATTTTACACACTGAAAAAGAAAAGGGCGCAGATCGATATTAACCGCCAGGAGTTAGCAGTGCAAAAGGAAACCTTCCTTTTCAATACTAATTTAACGGTAAAGCAGCAAAGCTCGGAGATCAGCAAATACCAAAGGTTGTCAGCTTCTGATGACGAGATCATCGCGCTTCGTGAAAAGGTGAAGACTGCGGCCATGGCCCAACTGGAAAATGGGGTAATCACAGGCAATGACTTTCTGAAAGAAGTAAATGACGAGGATCAGGCTAAACAGAACAAATTGCTGCATAGCATACAATTACTTATGGCACAATATAATCAGCAAACTACAACCGGTAACCAACCATAAAAAAGCATCATGAAAACAAAAATATTAACCCTTTTAATTATGGCGGCGACTTTAATAGCCTGCCATACACAAGAAGAAAAATACGATGCCTCAGGCACATTCGAGGCTGTGGAAACGATTGTCTCCGCAGAAGCATCAGGCAATATCAAATCATTAACACTGGAAGAAGGCCAGGTGCTGAAAGCAGGGCAACCGGTAGGATACATCGACAGTGTACAATTGTATTTAAAAAAGAAGCAATTGCAGGCACAGATCAACACTGTGCTGAGTGGAAAACCCGATATTGCTGCGCAAACTGCTTCCTTGCAGGAACAGCTGCGCCAGGCAGAACGTGAGCAAAACCGCAATGCCAACCTGGTAAAGGCCGATGCCGCTACTCAAAAGCAACTGGATGATGCTACATCGCAGGTAGATGTTGTCAAAAAGCAGATTGTAGCGCTAAGATCATCGCTAAGCATTAACTCGGCTAATCTTGAAGAACAGGTGACACCATTGGATGTACAGATCAGGCAGATCAATGATCAACTGAATAAATGCCGGATCATCAACCCGATAGATGGAACCGTGCTGACCAAGTATGCTGAAGCAAGCGAAGTTACTGAAGTCGGCAAACCAATTTATAAGATAGCTGAATTGAACACAATTATATTGCGGGCTTATATCACAGGTGATCAAATTCCGCACGTTAAGGTTGGTCAGCAGGTAAAGGTGCTGGTGGACGATACAAAGGATACTTATAAAACCTATGCCGGTACCATTGAATGGCTGAGCGATAAAGCCGAATTTACGCCTAAAACCATCCAGACTAAAGATGAAAGGGCCAACCTTGTTTACGCGGTAAAGATCAGGGTAAAAAACGATGGCTACTTAAAAATAGGTATGTACGGGGACGTAAAGTTATAAGCCAATGGAAGCCGTAATTGTCAAAGAACTAACCAAAGTTTACCAGGGGAAAACCGCCGTAAATAAGGTTTCATTTACCGTGAACCGGGGAGAAATATTTGGACTAATAGGCCCGGACGGAGCAGGTAAAACCAGTATTTTCAGGATGCTGACTACTTTGCTGCTGCCGGAAGGCGGATCGGCAACGGTTGATGGTTTTGATATTGTGAAGGATTATAAACAGATCCGCCGGCAGGTGGGCTATATGCCAGGCAGGTTCTCACTATATCCTGACTTGAGCATAGAGGAGAACCTGAATTTTTTTGCTACCGTATTTAATACAACGGTTCAGGAAAATTATGAACTGATCAAAGACATTTATGTACAGATAGAGCCTTTTAAAAAACGCAGAGCCGGCAAATTATCCGGTGGGATGAAGCAGAAGCTGGCACTATGCTGCGCGTTGATCCATAAACCTTCGGTACTTTTCCTTGATGAACCAACAACCGGCGTCGACCCGGTATCAAGAAGGGAATTCTGGGAAATGCTCAAACAGTTAAAAGAGCAGAACATCACCATTATTGTGTCAACACCCTATATGGACGAAGCCAACCTGTGCGACAGGATCGCATTGATCCAGGATGGTAAAATATTGTCGGTAAACACGCCTGCACACATTGTTGGCTCTTACCCAGATACTCTTTATGCGGTAAAAGCCGACCAAATGCATTTATTGCTTAACGTGCTGAAAAGATCAGAAAAAGTATCAGCAAGCTATGCTTTTGGTGAGTACGCACACGTGATTTTTGAAGGTGATCTGCAGAGCGAGCTACAGACTGAGGGACTTACAGGTATCGAACTGAAGCCAACAATTGCAACTATTGAGGACAGTTTTATTAAATTATTAAAGGAATAGTCATGGACGGGCCGGTAATTAAAACAGATAAACTTACCAAACGATTTGGAGACTTCATCGCTGCCAATGAGACCACTTTTGAAGTGAATAAAGGCGAGATATTTGGCTTCCTCGGAGCAAATGGCGCCGGGAAAACTACCGCTATGCGCATGTTATGCGGTTTGTCTATCCCTTCTTCTGGTACTGCAACTATAGCGGGCTTTGATGTGTACCGGCAAACCGAACAGATCAAAAAGAATATCGGTTATATGAGTCAAAAATTTTCTCTTTATGAGGATTTGACCGTGCTGGAAAATATCCGCTTTTTCGGCGGCATCTACGGGCTGAGTGATCAGCAGATCAAAACAAAAAGTGAGCAACTGATTGATGACCTGGGTTTGCAAAAGGAGGTGAAAAAGCTGGTTGGCTCATTGCCGCTGGGCTGGAAACAGAAACTGTCATTTTCGGTAGCAGTATTGCACGAGCCTAAGATCGTTTTTCTCGACGAACCAACTGGTGGCGTCGACCCGGTAACCAGGCGGCAATTCTGGAGCATGATCTATGATGCGGCCGACCGTGGGGTCACCATTTTTGTGACTACACATTATATGGACGAAGCTGAATATTGCAACCGGATATCTATTATGGTTGATGGCAGTATCAAGGCTTTGGATACGCCACGCAATTTAAAGAATACTTTTCAGGCTGCTTCAATGGACGAAGTTTTTTACGCACTGGCCCGCGGAGCTAAACGCAGTGAATGATATGAAACAGTTTCTCACCTTTATCAGAAAAGAGTTTGCGCATGTATTGCGTGATAAAAAAACATTGCTCATCCTCTTTGGTATGCCTGTTGTACAGATCCTGATCTTTGGGTTTGCCCTGACGAATGAGGTAAAAAATGCAAGGATCGTCATTCTCGACCAGGCGAACGACCCTGCCTCACAAAGGATCATCAGTAAACTGGAAGCAAGCAGGTATTTTGAGATCAGCCACACCGTAATGAACCATGAGGATTTGGAAAATGCCTTTAAAAAGGGCGACATCCGTTTAGCAGTGATCTTTCCGGCAGGTTTTAACAACGACCTGCTCCATCAAAACCATGCTTCGATACAGGTAATCGCTGATGCTTCAGACCCTAATAACGCCACAACGCTAACAAGCTATGTATCAGCCGTGATCCAGGATTATCTTTCTGAAACAGAACAGACTAATCATGTTCCTTACCAGATCCAACCACAGATAAGGTATTTGTATAACCCGCAGCTCAAGGGCGCACCAAACTTTGTGCCCGGTGTAATGGCGCTGGTATTAATGCTGGTTTGCGTGATGATGACTGCAGTATCTATTGTAAAGGAAAAAGAAACAGGCACTATGGAAATTTTGCTGGTTTCGCCCTTTAGTCCGCTTATGGTCATCGTTTCAAAAGCTGTGCCTTACCTCATCCTGTCGCTTGTTAATGTAGCTTCCATATTATTGTTGAGCGTTTTTGTGCTCGGCCTGCCCATCAACGGTAGTATCGGTTTGTTATTTGCCGAAAGCACGCTCTTTATTATTACCTGCCTTACCCTTGGTATTTTTATTTCCGTAAAAACAGACACACAGCAAGCCGCCATGCTTATTTCATTGATGGGAATGCTGTTGCCAACCATCCTGTTCAGCGGGTTTATGTTCCCTATAGAGAATATGCCTTTACCACTGCAATGGTTTAGTAATATCGTGCCGTCCAAATGGTATTATATCATCGTAAAATCAATTATGATAAAAGGCCTTGGATTTGGAGCAATATGGAAAGAAACCCTGATCCTGGCAGGAATAACGATAGTGCTGCTATTCATTAGTTTAAAAAGCTTTAAGATCCGTTTATCATGAGAACAATCAGGTTTTTATTGCAAAAAGAATTCAGGCAGATATTCCGTAACAGGTCCATCCTGGTTATGGTAATGGTTATGCCGGTAATGCAGCTGATCATTCTGCCGCTGGCTGCCAATTACGAAGTAAAGAATGTAAATATCGCGATCATCGATAATGATCATTCATCATACTCCCAAAAGCTGATCTCAAAAATAACCGCCTCAGGATATTTTAAATTAACAGGCTATGATTTCTCATTCAAAGAAGCCTTAAAACTGATAGAAAGCGACAAGGCCGATCTGATACTTGAAATTCCGCATGGCTTTGAGCGGAACCTGGTGAGGGAAAACAAACAGCAGTTATTTGTAGCCGTAAATGCTATTAACGGCACCAAGGCTAACCTCGGGGGTGTCTATCTTGGAAGCGTTATCGTGGATGATAACAATGATATCCGCCTGCAACTTGTCCAGCCGGGTCATTTTAGTCAGCAGCCGGAAATCGATATCCGTTCTTCAAATTGGTATAACCCCTTGCTGAACTATCATGTGTACATGGTACCCGGCATCCTGGCTATTTTGGTAACCATGATAGGTGGCTTTTTGACAGCACTCAATATTGTGAAAGAAAAGGAGGTGGGCACAATAGAGCAGATCAATGTAACGCCTATCAAAAAGCATCATTTTATTTTAGGCAAGCTGATACCGTTCTGGATATTGGGCAACGTGGTGTTTACTTTGGGACTGATAGTTGCCTGGCTGATCTATGGCATTGTCCCTTTAGGTAGTATCCTATTGCTTTACGGCTTTGTTTCGGTATACCTGTTAGCGGTACTGGGTTTCGGATTATTGGTTTCCACTTTTTGCGATACACAGCAGCAGGCCATGTTCATTATGTTTTTCTTTATCATGATCTTCGTGCTAATGGGTGGGTTGTTTACCTCGATTGACAGCATGCCCGACTGGGCCAAAACGGTTACCAGGTTCAACCCGGTTAGTTACCTTATCGAAGTTATGCGGATGATCATTCTGAAAGGGAGCGGACTGAAGGACATACTTCGCCAACTCGGCATTATCTTTTTGTTTGCCCTGGTGCTCAATAGCTGGGCTATCTTTAATTATAAGAAAACAAATTGATTGTTTGTTTATAAACAGGGAATATATGGCCCTAAAGGTTTGTAAACCTCATTCTGTTAATCATTGGGTGGAGCATACCTGGTAGAACAAGAAGATTTTGTGAACTCATTACAAAAGCAATGAGATATGCATCATTAGCTCCTTATGTTTACCTGTTTATTTAAGTTGCTCTGTCCCTATAATTTTTTACTTACCGCATTATAAACATTGATAAAATCTTTTGTCATCCGGTCTAAAGTGAACTTTTCCATCGCCATTTTTAATCCATTTCTGCCCATTTCTTCCGAAATGGCCTGATGATTAAATAAATACAGAATCCGTTCTGCTAACAGTTCCGGGTTTTTCGGGGGGATAAGATAACCATTGTATCCATCGTTTATTAATTCATTGGTGCCTCCGCCTGCGGTCCCAATTATTGGTTTCCCCAGGGCCATGCATTCAATTAATGAATTAGATATCCCCTCACAATGAACAGGGTGATTTGTAGTTAAAACTCCGGCATTTAGCAGCTGGATATAATTTTCCACATCAGGCTTGTGACCCAGGAATAAAACGTTTTTTACTTTTAAGCTATCGGCAAGCTCTTCCATTGATTTTTTAAGCATGCCATCACCAATCAGTAATATCTTTATTTTATGTTTTTGTTCCTGCAATTTCGCGGCAGCTTTAATTATAGTTTCGTAATCCTTCCTGCCTTCGAAAACAGCGATCATGCCAGCAACAAATTCATCTGTTTTTAATCCGAGAGAATTTAATACTGATTGCTTCGATTTTAAATTCATAAACCGGGTTGGATCCATCCCATTATAGATGCAGTGGGATTTTTTTGGCGGGGCCTTATATGATCTGATACCGGTAAATGTGTTTGATATAATAGCGTCCGAAAATGGAAATGTGAGTCGCCCGCGCAGATAGTCTTCATTTTTAATGGTTAAATTTTCGGGGGCATCAGCAATTATTCCATTAATGAATTTGGCACGCTTGTAAAGCAACACTGATTGCAAAGCATAAATACTCGACATTGATCCCCATGAATGGATAATATCAGGTTTGAAATTTCTGATTAACCTATAAAGCTTTGAAAATATACTGAGGTCTTTTTTAGCGGTCCTTTTAAGTTCCATAAGCCTGATCGGCATATCCAGCAGATAGGGATACCCGATGCCGGGCGTAAAATAAATTAATGTTATTTCATAGCCCCCGGTGCTTAGCAGACCCTTAATAAGTTCGATCATTCTTCTTTCCTTACCCCCTACGCATATTTCATCAATTAAAAAAAGAATCTTCATACAATCAGTTAAGCAATTATTACGGTAAGCTAAAATAGTTCAAAAAATTATGCTGTAACATACACCCATCTATATTTCAAGCTTATTTACATTATCTTTAAAACGTGTCAGATGGAAAAATGAAAGTAGCCATTAATTCGCCAAGTTTAAATGTAAACATTAATATCAGTGGCGTATCCTCGCTTGTAAACACTATCATCGAACATAATAAAGGCGTACATTATATTCACCTGGTATATGGTAAGGCCGATAGCGAAAGGGGCGAATTTTATAAAAGAGTATCTGAAATCCTTGGCTCATATAAGCACCTGTTTAAGCTTTTGAAAAACGACAATTTCGATCTATTCCATTTTAATCTGGTGCTGTATCCTAAATCCATTTACAGAGATGTGATCACATTCGCTATCACCAAAGCTTTTAAAAAAGGGATCATTATTCACCTGAATGGCGGCACTTATCTTCATAAAAAGCCCAAAAACCTGCTTACCACAAGGCTGATAAAGTATATGCTAAACAAGGCTGACAAGGTAATCGCCCTGACCAGACTTGAAAAAGATGCATTAGCGCAATTGTATCATACCACAGCTGTTGCGATATTGCCAAATACCGTTGATACAATGGTATTTAAACCAACAGGGAGCAAAGCGGATACGGGGAATATAAAATTCTTGTTTCTTGGGCGGTTACACGAATCAAAAGGGCTGCAATTATTGATCACTGCATTTGAGGCATTGATCAACAAGGGGTATGACGCCGAACTGGTGATTTGCGGAGATGGGCATTTGAGAGATTATGTGCAAGCTAAGGCCAGGGAGGTTAATGCGATCAAATTTATGGGGGTAATTGCCGGGCAGCAGAGAATTGAAGTTATTAATGAATCTGATGTATTCGTTTTGCCTTCGCTTTATGGCGAGGGTATACCGCTGGCCCTTTTGGAGGCAATGGCCTGCGGATTAGTACCGGTTGTTTCCACAGATGGTTCAATGAGAGAGATTATTGAGAATGGAAGCAATGGCTTATTGGTAAAAATAAATGATTTGAACAGCCTGACCGAAGCTATGGAAAGGGTTGTAAAAGATAAATCCCTAAGGGAAAGCATCGCTAAAAAAGCTCTTGCCACCGTCAGGGATAATTACAATTGGGATAATTATTTAGTGCAACTGAACAATTTGTATGATGAGGCACTGACTTAGGACGATCACGAAGTTTCAATTAAACCCGTCAGCCCATTCCGTCAATGCCTTGTTAGCCGCTTTATTCTTATTTTTTCGTCAATTTGTATCTCAGGTGTGTTGTCAAGTCTGATGGTATTACTTCTACAATTTGAATATCATATTTGTCTTTGTCAATACCGTCAAACAACCGGGTACCACTTCCTAAAAAAACTGGGGCAATGTGAATAAAAAATTCGTCTACAAGCCCGGCATTGAGATATTGTTGAATAGTATCGGCGCCACCTTGTATTCTTATATCCTTTCCTTTGGCTGATTGTTTTGCTTTTTCTAATGCGCTTTGTATCCCATCATTAATGAAATAAAAGGTTGTTGTTCCCCTTTGAACCCAGGGTTCCCGTTTTTCGTGTGTTAGCACATACACATCCGCTTTATATAGATCTTCTTTCCAATGGACTTCGCCTTCTTCAAACATTCGCTTTCCCATAATGTAAGAACCTGTTCTTGCAAAGACATCATCAATTAACTTACTGTCTGCACCATACTCTTCACCGCCTTCCATATTGACATTTTTCCAAAATGCTTTTTGTTTAAACATCCATTGGTGAATTTTTGGTGCAACTCCGCCCATCGGGTTGTCCGGACTCCTGTTATCGCCTGCGAAAAAGCCATCAAGTGATATTCCGCTGTCAAAGATAATTTTGCTCATTTTTCTTTTGTTTTAAATTAGTTATTTATTCTTGAGTTGATAGTTATTTAAAAATCTGAACCTTTAGTTAAAACTCCGTCCATGAATAATTCATAAGTTTTACCATCATTAGTAATTTCATGTTTTACTGTGAGAGTTTTACCATCCCTATCCATTACGCCTGTTGTCCTCACTTTTTTACCGTTCCATATCCAAATATTGTTATGAATGGTAAGGGTAAACATCTCAAAACTGCCATCTGGATTAAAATTGTAACTATCAAAGTCACCCGTTTTTGAGTTGTAACCAGTGATTTCCATTGCACCGAAACCACTTTTATCACGAATACCATAAGCCATATGAAGGGTAAAATTTCCATCTGGCGACCATTGCCATATATCACTACCAATTACTTTTGAGGCTGGCTGACCATTCCGTGCATAGATGTTTGTTTGTGTTATCCAACGCCCCACAATTTTCTTCAAAAGCTCTTTTTTTTCTTTAGGAATCACGTTGTTTTCTGTTGCTTCAGTAGTTTTTTCGAGTCCTTTAAATCCTGTAAAGAAGAGCATTACAAAAGCAATCCCTGTTGTTAAAATTATTTTTTTCATGTTATTATTCTTTAGCTAATGTTTTGAGATAGTTTTCAAGTCGATTTAAGGTTTGCTTACCACTTTCAATAGCATTTACCTTCCTGTTTAATTCTTCAATAATTGCTTTTGACTTAAATATTGACTTCAATGTCAGTAATGTTTTTTCTTCAACTTCTTCAAATAAAACTGAAACTTTGAAGTTATAATCTTCGCTTTCCCCCAAATATTTATAAGATAAAAGGGAAGGTTTTATTACTTCCACGTACTCAATTTTGTTATCAAAATCCCGTCCCCAACCATGCATAATAGAGTCCAAAATTTTGCCTGTCTCTACATTCATTGATTTTATAGTTAGCGAAAAACCATCTGGCCCCCACCATTCCTTAAAATGTGCTGGAGTCGTCCACACCTCCCAAACTAAATCCCTTGGGGCATCAAGAATCTTTGTATGTATAAGAATGTTCTCTTCTTGTTTGAACGTATTATATTTTTCCATTTTTCTATTTCTTCTTCTTTTGAATTTTATCCAGATAGCTTTCCAATGATTCAAGTTTATTGTCCCAATATTTCCGATATTGATCTACCCAATCTGTGACTTCATTCAATTTTTCGAGTTTAGCCTCGCAATATCTTTCCCTACCTTGTTGTCTGATCACAATAAGACCACAATCATTAAGGAATTGTACATGCAATGAAACTGCTTGTCTGGTTATATCAAACTCCTTTGCAATAGCATTAACATTGAGTGATTTCCGAGCCAGCATACCTATAATTTGCCTACGGGTTGGATCTGCTATTGCCTGAAAGATGTCTCTTGTTTGTGTCATAATGCGCAAGTTATTCCTTGCAAATATATGCGCAAGTTTTGACTTGCGCAATTTTTTTTATAATTTTTACTAATTTTATTTATGGCCGAAAAAATAAGTTTAAATAAATGTATGGGGAGACCAGCTATTGCTATACCGTAAAGCATCGTTCCTCGCTTTTCCTCATCTGTTCCCTTCGCTCCGCTCGTGAACGTTCGTAAAGTTCGCTTCACTCCTTTACTTACAGGCATAAAAAATGCCCCGCAATTGCGGGGCAACATTTGATCTGGAATAGAAGGAGGGATTCGAAACCTCGATACCTGTCATTTTCCTGCCGGAACTCAAGTCGGCTAACCCTTCTTTTTTGAAACTTTCAAATGAAATTTCTCTCTTGATTCCATCCTTTTCGTGTTATCTCATTTCCCCTTCGTCCGTCTTTTATCATGATCGTCTCTTTTGGAAACAATATCCTGCACTATTTCCATTATTAAATCTTCCTGGCCTGCTACTACCTTACGCCTTCCCAATTCGGTATACAACTCCCTGTCGTTAACATTATATTCCCTTGATATCAGGTTGACATGCTTTGAGAATCCTGAGAATACCCCGGCAAGACCGCTTAAGATATTTTCGGATTGAATTGTGGGGACGAAAGGCATGAGTTCCTTTTCGGCAACATCTGCGGCGTCAAGCATTTTGTACAGATCGATACCCGTGGTGTAACCAATTTTATGCATTACAGCAATAAGTACCTCCAATTGTGCATTTCCGGCACCGGCACCAAAGCCCCTGGCAGTTCCGTCGAGTATGGTAGCGCCTGCTTCAATTGCTGCTATGCTGTTTGCTATCGCCATCCCCAAATTGTTATGGCCGTGAAAGCCGACAGGGATTGAAAGACCGGCAACCAATTGAGTGATCCTTTCAGTAACATCCGCAGGAAGATAGGCTCCTGCAGAATCCATTATAATAACCCCGTCGGCACCATACAACTGCATTTTTTGGGCCTCTTCCACCAATAATCCGGGTGATGCCATATGCGACATCATCAGCACACCATATGTTTCTTTCCCGCGCTCTTTTGCGTATTCAATATGCCTTTGCGTAACATCGGCCTCTGTGCAATGTGATGCTACTCTTATTACATCTACTCCCCACTCAATTGCTTTACTTAAGTCGTGCTTGATGGTAGCGAACCCGGGTATTACATGTATGCCCAGTTTGGTGTTTGTGAGGTATTTGCGTGCGGTTTCCAATAATGCCTGGTCGGTTTCGAGGCTTTTGCCAATTTGTAGTGATGATGCACCCAAACCGTTTCCATGCCCAACCTCAACGATCGCAATACCTGCTTGATTAGCAGCTTCGCAATACATTTTAACCTGCGCGGCAGAAAGCTGATGCGAGACTGCATGGTTTCCATCTCTTAAAGTCGGATCGCTTATCAGTATATTCTTCATCACCTGGCTTCAAAATTAGCAGCAGTTACGACTGCCGTATTCTTTGCATATCTTTCCGCTACCGCGATAGCCGCGCAATTGATAATATCCAAATTCCCGGCATATTTTGGCAGGTAATCGCCATTGCCCTGCACTCTTATCATAACGATAATGTGCCCGTCCCTATAAATAGGTGAAAAAAGCAAACGATAACCTGGAACATATGAACTTATTGTTTTAACCATACTATTAATGGCAATCGTCAGTTTACGCATATCAGGATTAGCAACACTTGCAAAAATGGTGGTTTGCATGTCGATACACGGGATAGCCGGGTTTAATATCAAAATTGACTTGGTCTTTTTAGCGCCCGAAAATATACGCAGCGCCTCTTCTGTAGTTTCGATATATTCATCCAGATTGAGGCGTGTAGCAGGCCCGGCGCTATACGATGATATGCTCGATACCACTTCGATATATTCCATTTTGGGATATATCTGCCCTATTACATAAGCGATGGGGATTGAGGCTTGCCCGCCACAGGTAACCATATTGAAATACCTCTGTTCAGCTGCGTAATTAAGATCAACAGCGGGTATGCAAAACGTTCCTATTTTTGCAGGGGTCATGTTTATCACTACCTTCCCTAATTCCCTTAATACTTCAAAATGATGCTCAGCATCCTTTGCAGAGGTGGCATCAAAAACTAAGGTGCAGCAGTCAGGATTTTTAACAATGGCATCAATGCCCTCGTCCGAAACTGTGGCCCCTAAACTGATAGCCCTGGCCATACCTTTAGAGGAAAGACTTCTGCCGGCAAATAATTTACATTCCAAATACTCAGAACGCTGAATCTTTACCAGCAAATCAGTACCAATATTTCCACTGCCTAATATGGCTACACTTACCTTACTCATTTAACACTTTTTATACATCTGCCACAAAAAACTGCCAATAGATGTATCGTCCACATTTTATTATTTTAATTCATTAATCGTATTTGTAAATGCTTTTTTAAGCTGATCGCTATCCACCGTATGCAAAAACACGCTTACACCCAACGACTTGTACGCATTATACTGTTCAGGGTTGGCCACCATCAGCCCTACGGGGACCGATGCTTTAACACATTTTTGTATGATCGATTCAACCAAATTAAGAACCATCGGCTCGGAAATTTTGCCGGGGCAGCCTAACTGTGCCGACAAATCATAAGACCCAATGTATATCATGTCAATGCCTGGCAGTGCGAGTATATGATCCAGGTTCTCCACTGCTTTAAGGGATTCAACTATGGTGATGCATAATGGAGCCTTACCGGCGGTGGGTTTAAATCCGTATCCCCATGACCGTACAAAGGGATTAAAACCCCTTAGCCCATCCGGGTGATATTTAACTAATTGGGTAGCTTTTTTAAAATCATCAATATCCTGTAGTTGAGGAAAAACAATACCTTGTGCACCCAAATCAAGGCAACGCTGCACTTCAACCTGGTTTAAACCGCTCACCCGCACATAAGGAACACACTGATGCAGGTTACACGCCCTGATATCATTTTCAAGCGATTGGAAATCATAAGCGCCATGCTCACAATCAAGAATTTGAAAATGGAACCCGCTTTGAGCAATAATTTCAGTCATTGCAGGTGACGGCATGATTCTCCAGATCCCGTGCAATTCACTATTCATATTATCATAAGGTTAACCGGTTTTTGTAAATAATCAGTTGTTTCAACTCATCCTTAAAGTTAATGGATTCGGCGTAATTTATTATTCTGAGAAAAATAATTATAAATAACTAATTTTTTAAGTCGAAATTGGGGTTTCCCTGTTAAATTATTTAAATTTAATGGTTTCAACAATCCGAATGTAAGGCATTGACTTTCAATTTGATCAAATAAACTAAGACACATTAAAACCATTTATATCTTATCAGGAAAAAGCTCAGTTGAATTATGGAAATTGTTGATGATTCATTTTTTACGGGTAACATGTTCAATTCCATGCAGGTAATAATTAAGCGTTTTATTGATGTGTTGTTTAGTTTGTTATTGCTGGTACTTTTAATGCCTGTAATTTTTCTAACTGCTATTTTGATCCTTTTAGAATCTCCGGGTAATCCTATTTTCACTCAAAAACGTGTGGGGAAAAATGGGAGATTGTTTACCATTTATAAGATCAGAACACTTTATAAACATCATTTTGGCGAGATACAGGAGCAGGAGGAGCCACATGCCTACCGTATTACGCCCATTGGCAAATACCTTAGGCGAAGCAAGCTTGATGAACTGCCGCAATTGCTCAATATTTTACTGGGCGATATGTCGTTTATCGGTCCAAGGCCATATACTCAGTTTGATTTTGATGAAGATCTGCGCTTTAACAGGGTATTGATGAAACCGGGTTTAACAGGATTGGCACAGATAAGCGGCAATAATTATTTGGGCAAGTCAAACATTGCCTGGATGGATATGTGGTACATCAAAAATTATTCGCTGCTGATTGATGTTAAAATATTGTTTTTTACTTTCCCCGCAATTGTAAAAGGGGAACATAAACTTAGTGACCCGTTTAATTTACACAGCAAGCTGCCTGTCAAAAACTTTAGCGGCTCTATTTAATTATTTGAATGAAGAAAAAAATCCTCTTTTTAGGCGGATCTCCCTATCAAACACCGCCCATAAAATATGCCAGGCAACAAGGTCATTATATTATCACATGCGATTACTTACCCGATAATCCCGGTCATAAACTTGCCGATGAATACCACAATGTAAGTACAATAGATAAGGATGCGGTGCTGGAACTGGCCACCCGACTTAAAATTGATGCCGTTGTTGCCTACGGATCAGACCCTGCAGCGCCGACATGTGCCTATGTCGCTGAGAAATTAAACCTGCCCGGGAACCCGGTTAAATCGGTTGATATTTTAACGCGTAAAGACCTGTTCAGGGAGTTTTTGTCGAAGCATAATTTTAATGTTCCATGGCACTCCAGTTTTTCATCCTATGAGGAGGCCGAATCTTATTTTAAAACTATTAGCGGCCCGGCTATGCTCAAACCAGTTGACGGATCGGGTAGTAAAGGAGTATCGAAAGTCAGCTCGATCGATCAGTTCTTGCCGGCCTTTAATTATGCGTTATCATTCTCGAGGGTAAAAAAAGTAATTATTGAACAGTTTATTGAAAGGAAAGACATGCAAATAGCCGGCGACGGCTTTGTGCTGAATGGGAAGCTGGTTTTCAGGTGTTTTGGCAAGGAGCATTTCGACCGGGTAGGCAATCCGTTTGCCCCGGTTGGTGAAAGCTTTCCGCTTCAATTACCCGAGGCTGTGCACACGCAGATGCATAATGATATTGAACGATTAATGCAACTGTTGGATATGAAGGGAGGCGCATTAAATTTTGATATGACGATAGATAAGAATGACACCATTTATTTCCTGGAAATAGCTCCGAGAGGTGGCGGCAACCTTATCTCGGAGATCATCAGGTACAGTACCGGTATTGATATGGCAAAATATGTTGTCGACTGCGCATTGGGGTTGGATTGCAGCGATCTCCGCATGTATGAAAAAGCCGATTTCTATTCATGTTATACCCTCCATTCGCAGCAGGAAGGGTATTTTAAGGATGTTATTATTCACGAATCCATCAGGGGAAATATCGTAGAAGAACTGCTGTTTATTAAACGTGGCGATTTTGTAAAATCATTCGAAAACCTTGGCTCCTCGCTTGGGGAGCTTATTTTAAGGTATGATTCGGCTGAAGAAATGATCCAAAAAATGGATTCAATGAGTGACTGGGTTCAGATCGAACTGATGGAATAACTCCTCACCCGTTTTAATGCATTCGTCTTCGATACGATAATTCCCGCGATCAATTTTACTTCGTCGACTGACAGTTCATAATAAAGCGGCAGGCACAATACCCTTTTTGATATATCTTCCGATACCGGGCAATATGCACTCTTATAATATGGCAGATCATTATAAGATGGATAAAAATACCTGCGGGGATAGATCGCGTTTTCCTCCAATACTTCCTTTACCGATAGCAGGGCGGCCTCCGAAGGGAAAATAACGGGGAAATAGGAATAATTGTAATCAATATTTGCCGCTATTTCCTGGTATCGCAAGCCAAAGCGCGATAGCTGCTTTTTATATGCTTCGGAAAGCAGCCTTTGCTTTGCAATGAAATCGGGTACCTTAGGTAAATTACACAGACCCATAGCGGCGTGGAACTCGGTATTTTTACCGTTTATCCCCAACATCTCCGGAGTGTTTTGGCTGATCCCGAAGTTGCTCATAAGCCGGCATTTTTGTGCGAGATGGTCGTCATTGGTAATAATTGCCCCACCCTCAACAGAATGATACAGCTTTGTGGCATGAAAGCTTACGGCAGTAACATCGCCATAATTGAATACTGACCGGCCATCTATCTTTACACCAAATGCATGGGCGCCATCATAAATTACCTTTAAATTATATGTCCCGGCTATCTCTTCAATTCTTTTTACATCGCAGGGATTTCCGTAAACATGGGTCACTAATATCGCGGTGGTTTTATCAGTAATGGCTGCTTCTATCGCCGATGTATCAATACATAGGCTTTTGGGGTCGATATCAACAAATACAGGCGTGCAGTTGGTCCACAACAAAGCGTTGATGGTTGCTACATGTGAAAATGCGGAGGTAATGACCTCGTCGCTTACTTCGGCAGCATTAATAGCGATCTGGAGCCCTGTGGTGCAATTCGATATAAAATGCACATGCTTAACTTCCAGGTAATCTTCAAGTTTGCGTTCTAATTCTGTTACTAACGGACCGTGGTTGGTGATCCAGTTATTTTCCCATATTCTTTGTAAATATTTATTATATTCATCAATTGGAGGTAAATAAGGCTTAGATACATTTATCATATGCTATAAAAAACTATAATGAAACACCTGGCTAATAATCTTATCCGGATTTTAGTCGACCCAAAAAATACTCAAACAGGTAGATTCATTAAAAACAAAGATCTTTATGGGGTTTGTAAAGATCTGATGCAATATTAAATGATACTTGCAACAAATTGTCAGCCAAAATTTTATGACCATCGACAAGTCATTGACTTTTAATTGCGATCGGTATTTTTTTATTCAAAACCTAATATAGGAATTATCGTGATTAATAATACCTGCGTGGGTCATAATTTAATGGAATCAGCATAATTGGCTAAGTTTTTTAACTTGTACAGGTAATAATAATGTTGTTTATTCGATAGTTGAAATTCATAAATAGTTGCGTATCAATAATTAGAAATTGATGATCCCCAGGTATAAACCATATTTCAAAATTGTTGATTTTCTAAACTTCCTAAGGTCACCTACCGTAACTATGACACAGGTTGAGCAAATTTTTGCTCAAAAAGCTAATTGTAAATACGCCCTGGTGTTGCCTTATGGCAGAAGCGCATACTATTTTTTACTTAAAGCCTGCGGTTATGTGGGCCAGGAAGTTATACTGCCTGCCTACACCTGTAATGTTCTTGCGGGCCCAATCCTTGAAAGTGGGAACACACCTGTATTTGTTGATTCGTCAGATAACGGATTTAATATGGACATTGGTAAGATTGATCAAAAGATCAATGAAAGAACAAAAATGATCGTGTTTACTGAAATATGGGGTGAGCCGATTCCTGTTAAGTCGTTCGAGCCATTTAAGGAAAGAGGCATTTTACTAATTGGCGATTATTCCTTATCACTATTCCGTTACCTGCAAAATAACGGGGATGTATTAGGCTCGCTTGATGCCGCGTTTTTTAGCTTCGCCCTTGGAAAAGAGATATCTGCGCTGGGCGGAGGGATGATAGTTACTGATAATGAGGAACTCTATAATAAAATAAAGAAGGAACGCGATGCAGCATGTACTTATCCGGGATTTTTCAGGGGGGTGAAAATCTTTTTAAAAATGCTGGCTTCAATCATTGTATTCAGCAGGTTATTTTATAAGTATCTTGTCTATCTGTCAGAAAAAACATCCTTATTAAATAAGCTAAAAGGAAGCTACATGGATGATGCTAATCTCCCAAACGACTTTTTTATTTTACCCTCAAAATTGCAGCTGTATATCATTAAAAACAGGCTTGAGCGCATTGATGAATTTACCCGTGAGCGGCAACATGTTTTGGAACTGTATTATAATGAATTAAGTAAGGCGGGGATTTTGGGTTTTAATCCCCTCCCGCTGGCAAGCTATATTGCATATGATTGCCGGCATCAACCTATAAAACACCTACAGGGAGAATTATTTAATAATGGTGTTCACACAGCAACAGTTTATAAACAGAGCTTGCCGGAAATATTGAAACAGGATAATAAACCATATCCGCATGCTGCCAGGCTGTCGAAAGAGTTAACTATGCTGCCTCTTTTTTATGGGATCACTAAAGCAGAGATTCAATACGTTGTTGAGGTTTTAAAGGGGCGGTTCAAAAGGATCAAGAGCGGCAATGAAAATCACTATCCTATTAAATGAGCCATACCCACATGGCATGGCTGCTACAAACAGGATCCACTTGTATGCCAAAAGATTTAAGGAACAAGGGCATGATGTTGAGATCGTTGTCCCCATGCCAACGGAGATCCACCGCACCAAAGCGGTGAATTTTCAAATTAAGGGTGAATATGATGGGATAAAATTCAGGTATTCCTTAAGCCCCGTGCGCAGCAAGTCATTTATAATGCGGCGGATAAATGATGTGTTTGCTTATTTTAACACCTGGGGATATCTTATAAGAACCAGGCGCAACAGTGATGTATTTTTAGTTGCTGGTATCCCGTTGTACAATATACTTACCTGCAAGTTTTTCTGCCTCATTTTTAATTGCAAATTCGTTTGGGAAAAAACTGAGCTTCCGTTTGTGTTCGCTAAAAAAAATACGATTAATATCATTTACCATAAAATATATGCGCGGTTTGTCTTCAGACTGTTTGACGGGATAATTTTGATTTCTGATAATCTGTATGATTACTTTAAAGATAAGGCGGCAAAGAAAACCAGGTTCGTTGTAATTCCAATTTTAACTGATACCAGTGTTTTTATCCCAACCGAAAATAATAGCGGCGAAATTGTTTATGCCGGGGTGCTGAACCAGTTTAAGGATGGCATTATTGATCTTTTGAAAGCGTATCGCATATTCATTGAAAAAATGCCGGAGAGGAAACTGGTTTTGATGGGCGATATTAACCTGTCGTCAGATAAAGAAGAGATCAATAAGTTCATCTGGGAAAACAACCTGCAGGATAAAATAGAACTAACGGGTTATGTGAGCAGAACGGAAATGATTGGGCGAATGTGCAATGCCGCAGTTTTGGTTTTGGCAAAACCAGCTAATTTGCAGTCGGAGTATTGTGTTCCTACAAAAATAGCGGAATACCTGTCAACAGGGAAGCCAGTATTAACCACCAACACAGGGGTCATTCCTAAATTTTTAACCAACGATAAGGATTCGTTTTTGGTTGAACCGGGCAGTCCCGTTAAATTCTCAGAAGCGCTGGAAAATATTTTGGCTGATTATGCTCAATCACAAATTGTCGGAAAAAAGGGGCGCATATTGGCACAGGATCAATTTGAATATACCAGGCAGGGCGACAGGATACTTGCTTTTTTTATGACCTGTTAAATATTGGATGAACAATTGTGCACAACTCCATTTGAAGTAAATAAAACGGGCAAGTCGCACAGAAGCAACTTGCCCGTTTTATTTTTATTTTCTTATGCAGGCTGGTAGCACAGTACTGCGATACCGCATTCAAACGCAATAGCCTTTACCAGCTTTAACTTCAGGTATTGCTCCAATTCGTTAAATATGGCCATGCCCTTGCCAATTGCAGTTGGGTTGACAAAAAGGTGATACTCATCAACCAGGTTGTTTTTAATTAAATTGGCAACAAAGTTTGCCCCGCCGTATGCAATAATATCCTTGCCTTCCTGTTTCTTCAGCTTATTCACTTCATGTGAAATATCGCCGGTAACCAATGTGCTGTTATCCAATTCTAAAGTTTCGAGGGTTTTTGAGAAGATGGTTTTTGGCGCATCAACCATTTTACGCCCAAACTCATACTGAGGGTTGCTGGTATCGGCTACTACCGATTGCCAGTAACCTACAAAACCAGCGGCCATCTTTCTGCCCATCACAATACTGTCAACAGAGTCGGTCAGGTCGGTGAGGTACTTTAAAAGTTCAGCATCCATGTTCCATGACATCCAGTCCATTTCGCCATTTGGCCCTGCAACAAATCCATCAATAGATAGCTGCACTTGTAATTTTAACTTTTTCATTTTTTTGATTAATTATTTTGTGATTTCTTTAATTGCTTAATGCTGATACAAATCTAGCGTCACAAATAAAATCCCGTGAGGTGTAAAAACGACCTTTTGATAGGTAGATCACGACATGGAAAGACTGAAAAAGAACTTGCACCTGGGGTAAATATAATTGTGGCCCGTTAATAAACCATTAAGGTTCTGTTTATGAAATCGTCATTGCAGACGCCTTTGATGTTGTCCACTTTTCAGGTCCAAAGGACTCCTGCGTGGGTGTTCCATTTAGAGAGTGGAACATTTGGAACAACCGGAACGCTTTGGAACAGTAACAATAGTTAAGAATATTACCTTTAAATTAACTTTACATATCTTAATTTTTAAAAATCAACATAAAGGTTAAACATAGCTGTGTAAAATCGAAAAATATTAATGAAAACATAATGCATATGCCGCAGATTTTTCGTTAATTTTATTTCAGTTAATTCCGAAGCACTTTTTTCAATCAAGACACCATGAAGAACATTCTGATATTCAACGATTTTTCACGCGAGGCCGAACATGCAACCGAGCTTGCATTGCTTTTAGCCGGTAAGACAAATACCAACCTGTATGTGTGGAATACCTTCGATCAGGCGCATGAAAGAGTGGCCAAAGAGCTGGCAGCTATAAACGCAAATGAGGAAATAGTGGAGTTTGATGCTGATAATACCAGTTGGATCGAGAAGTTGGAATCGAAGTTAAACTGGCAGAGCGGCTTAATGCCGGTTGTGCAATTTATTGAGGGTGTGGACTATGCCCCGGACAATGTATTCAGGATAGTTCAAAAATATGATGTGGGGATGCTGATCAAGGGGATAACTGCTAATGAAGATGAGGTTTTGCGTATAGGATCGGAGGCGCTCAGTTGCTCAACAAAATCGGGCTGCCCGGTAATGTTCATCCCCGAAAAGTTTGAATATAAGGCATTTGAAAAGATGGTTTATGCAACAGATCTTCGTTTCTGCCGCAGGGAGGTAGTAACATTCTTATCCCAACTCGCCAAAATGATCAATGCCAGCGTGTTGATAGCCAATATCCCGGCAGAAGGGCTGCCTTACATGGAGGATAGCTATGCCCGGTCTGTTTTTGAAAAGGAAACCTTAAATCCTGGTAACCACGAACATATCTACTTCAGTAATATCAGGGAAAGGGATATCCCAAAAGCGATTGACGTGCTGGTTAACGGAATGAATAACGACCTGCTGGTAATGGTAAACCATAAATTCCATTTTAATGAGCTGCTTAGGCACGATGTGTCTTATAGCCTGCCGGATAATCTTCATGTTCCACTGCTTGTTTTCCCTTGATAAAAAATTAACTTTCTATTTTATTGATAATCAGCATCATAGCGGACGTTTTTGATCGTTATGTATTTCACCTATACACTCCTTTTTTGCTAATGGAAGCAGTTAAATTTGCTTACTAAATGGCATTAACTTTAGATAAATTCCATTAAATGCACTAAATCAGTTGATTATATAAGAAAAGCTTTTATATTTGAATAAATTATTTCTTGTATAGAAATTGAGTGCAAGTTTAGAAGAAAACTATCCCTATAATAATTAACTATTGATGAAACGACCCAACATCAGAATAAAGGATATTGCCGAAAGGGCAAAGGTGTCAACTGGTACTGTCGACAGGGTGATACACAACCGCGGGCGCGTGGCGCCGGACGTGGAAGGGCGCGTGTTAAGAATACTCCGCGATATGAATTATGAGCCTAACCTCATCGCCAGGGCATTAGGGTCAAATAAGGAGTACCGCATTGCGGCCCTGATACCCGACCCTGAGTTTAACCCCTATTGGTTTGGCCCAAAGATCGGTATTGAAAAGGCAGAAGCCGGTGCAAGGCAATACGGAGTTACTATACAGCAATATGCATTTAACCCATACATGGTAGGCTCATTTATGCACAGGGCCAGGCAGGTAAGTATGTCGGGCGCCGACGGAATATTGGTTTCCCCTATTTTTTATAATGAGGCAATGCCTTTTTTGGCTGATTGGAAAGCGCAAAATATTCCCTTCGTGCTGTTTAATACGCAAATACAGGATTCGGGAGCATTAAGTTATGTGGGCCAGGACTCGTATCAAAGCGGCATACTTGCTGCCAAGATCATCCATTACGGCCAGGCCCCTCACTCTACCATCCTGGTACTACATATCGATGAGGAAATAAGCAACGCGCCTCACCTGATCAAGAAAAAGCAGGGTTTTTGGGACTACTTCAAACAAAATGGGCTTGATGAACAATATCATATTACTCGTGCCGAACTGGAGAGATCAGATCTCCCCGGCTTTGCGGATGCACTCGGTAATATCATTGAGAAAACACCCAACCTGCAGAGCATTTATGTAACCACATCCAATGTGTACAAAATCGCATCATATCTCGAGAAGAAGAACATCACCAATATTAAACTTGTGGGTTACGATCTGCTGCCGCAAAATATGCATTACCTTAATAATGGCAACGTGAGCTTTCTGATCAATCAAAACCCCGAAGGGCAAGGTTATTGGGGTATACAGCAATTGATAAACCACCTGGTGTTTAAAAAGGAAGTGCCTGAACTGAAATACCTTCCGCTTGATGTGGTTACCAAGGAGAACGCATCCTACTATGCCGAAAATGAGATCACCTATGGCGATTATAATTTGATCGCCTGAGTTATTTTCAGGAGGAAACAGTCAGCATGTTGCTTACAATAGTTACCGTATATTCATGTAAAGGTGTTGCAGCCGGACCCATAAGCACCTGCCCGGTCTTACTAAATTCGCTGCCATGTGCAGGGCATATAAATATACCTTGCTGGGCATTGTAATTGATGGCAGTGCCCTGGTGCGTGCATGCTAACTGAACAGCCGTAAATGAGGCGGCCGTGTTGGTGTTGCCAATTCTCACAAGAATAACACTATCCTCAACTTTAGAGTCACCAACATTCATCAGTTCGCTGTTCAGATCAACAGAAAATAAATTGCCGCCACCTGCTGGAGGGGGATTTCCTCCCTGGGCAGTAGGGTCGCTGCTTTTTGATCCGCACGAAGCCAGGCTGCACCCTGTGCATACTACTACAAGCCCCAGGCCAAGCTTTGATATGAACTCGCTTCTATCCATTTTATAAATTTAGTGGTTTAGTGTCTTTTTATAACTATTTAGCCTCACCCTGCCCTCTCCAAGGGAGAGGGTTCAAAAAAGTGCAATTAAAGTCCTCTCCTTTGGAGAGGATTTAGGTGAGGCTATTTAGCCGTATCCTTTTTGTGGTGATTAAAATCAAACATACGCGAGATAGTAAAGCCTAAGCGATATTGTCCACGCGCATAGTCAGACTGCGAAGCGCTGAACGAGTTGATCTCAGAATTTGCCCTGGCGTTGGAAACATTAAGCGTAAATACGTGGCCACCTGTTTCCACTTCTATGCCTGCCCCAAGAGGATCGGAAAATCCATTGGCGCCGGTCCTGAATGATGAAAACGGATGCGCATAATCTACAATTATCCCCATATGCTTGCTTACCTTATACTTCATGGCGGCCTCCAGCGTTACAAATTGCTTATCGTTGCCGGGTATGTTAGGGATGGGCGTATTATCACTTATAAAAACAGGTGAAACCTGAAGGGAGAAATCCTGAGTAAGCCGGCTTGCGAAAATTGCCTGTGCCAGATAGGAAACACGGCTGCCGTAATCAGGGAAGGAACCATATGGCCTTACCCCATATTCGCCAACAAGGGAAATTGCAACCGGCGATTTACCGTCACTGGTTTGATGCAAAACGGCATATTTTAATCCACCCTCTATCAATTGCCCAATGGTATTTCTACCCAAACTGGCAGTCAGGTTATCAGAAATACCATACTCAAACCCGATATACACATCACTTACCGCGTCCAACCCGAAAAACGTTTGAGGGCCACCAATCTTACCTGCCATATCGCCAAAGCGGTGAACCACCATAAAATTCAGATTGTTCTTCTTAATCGTTACAGGGGTTAAACCAAGGATCAGGCGGGTGCCTTTAAAGGCATTAATGTTGTGCTCCTGCTGATCATCAGCACTTATCGAGTTGAGCAATGAGTCGGCCGCGGTTTGCTTTTCTGTTGTCTTTTTTGTGCTATCCTTTTGCTGCGCCCTTAAACTTATACTTAAGGTAACCAGGGCAAATAATATTAGAAATCTTTTCATGATGGGTGATATTTATTTGGATGAGTTGTTTTTATAGGGTGTGTAAGTAGCTGAAACGTTTATTTTTATGCTTTCGGCAATATTGTGAAATACAATTTTTGGTATTTCGATATGATGATCGCCGCATTTGACCATAAACTCTGATGTCATAGTAACTACGCCGTTATTTACTTTAAGGTTGCCATTGATGGTGCGTGTTTGCGAAACGCCATGCACGCTAAAATCTCCGGTTACGGTTACCGGGTAGCTGCCATCCTTTGAAAGATCGGGGTGCTCATTTACCTTACCTTTGAAAGTTGCCTTCGGAAATTTGTCGCTTTCCATATAATCATCATTAAAATGCTCCTGCATTAATGCCTTTTCAAATTGGAACGAACGGATAGCAACACTGAAGGCCAACTCGCCTGTAGAGGTGTTATAAACCGATGTTCCGGTTGATGAAGATGCCTTTATATCCTCAATAGGTGCACTTGAAAAAAGGCTGATCTTAGCATTTTTACAGACATAGAGGTCCTGTCCTGTCTGGTTGAAGATGCTCAACCAGGCAAGTAAAATAATACTGATATGTTTCATAGCTATTTTTTTGTCAATGAATTCAGGTTCCAGCTAAGACCCACTGCAACACCGCTTGTTTGCAGCCTTACCTGGCTCTCGCCGACATTTGATAGCGGAACCTTCAAATATGGTTGAATAAGAAGTCCTACCTTTGAATTAATTTGATGTTGATATGTAGCGTCCAAATTAAGGATGCTGAAAATGTTTCTGTTTTTATTAATGACACTGAAGCCGGCTGGCCCCTGGTTATACTGCCCTGCATAATTAAAATTATAATCTTCGCGTAAGATAATATAGGAGGATAAGCCAGTGCCCAGGGATATTTTATTATTCCGTTTTCCGTAAACCTGGTAATTCACATTTAATGGTATTTCAATCATACGGCAGTTTGCACTGATACTTACAGGCTCGGTTGCAAACTGGTAACTGGTATGATAATTTCCGATACCGGTTAAGTAGGGCTTAATATCATACGAGGCGCCCGTACTTACTGTCCATTTTTTTGACAGGGCCGCCGAAAACTGAAGACCAAAGTTTCCGCCGACCTTACTCTGCTGGAACGATGAGTTTACACCGTTCAGATCAGAAGAGGCCATAACACCCAGGGCAAACTGCGGCCTGAATGTTGAGCGCGGCTTGGTAACTATTTTAGCCAATTTTTCCGTATTCGGGCTGGTGCTCTTTGTTGCTTGCTTGTTAGCCGGAGTATCCGCTGGTAAAACCTTGTTTGAATTAGTTAAAGTATTGTTTATAACCATATTTTGCCCTGCAATTGTATCTTTATTATTAGTCTTTTTTTGCTGTGTTTCTGCCAATGTTTCAACCGGCTGCTTGTTAACCATATCATTTTGATGATTGGTAACAGTATCGCGGCGGCCCTCACCCGGAGATAAGGATAAGAACGATTTGCTTTTCCGGCCGCGCCCTGCAACATCAGGGCTCCTGGCATAATTAACTGGGGTCTGCTCCTTTTGCCTATCATTATCAGCCGATTGCCGGGTTGGGCCGCCGCTTATACCTGTAACTGCCTTTACTTCATCCTTTGGGGATTGGGTGCTGCCAGTACCCCCGGCAGCAGGATGTTGTGCACTAACCAATTGCCCGTTTTGCTCAGGCTTAACCACCGGCGACTTAAAGAACAGCCAACCTAAAAATATTAATATCAAGGCAGCAGCGCTGCCAATAAGCGGGAGCCAGTAAATTACAGCAGGGCGCTTTTTGTGCTTATCGAGCATTTGCTCCATAGCGTCCCAGTCTGCTTCCCTGTAGGCAGCATCGTTGACCGGGTCTTCAAGCCCCTTTCTGAATACATTATCCAACTCCTCGTCCTTCTCTTTCATCCCCTAATGTTTTTATTAAAAATCACGCTCTGCATGTCTACCACTTTGTTAATAGCTACAATGGGCGAATAGCCCATCCCGCTGCTGTAACCGGTATTATTATTACTTGCTGAATCTGCGTCAGATATCATTTGTTTTAGTTTTTGCCTGGCCTTATGCAAGTTTGATTTTGATGTGCCCGACGATATGTCAAGCATCCCTGCAATCTCATCGTGTGAGTAGCCCTCAATTGCAAAAAGGTTAAATACTGTCCTGTAAGCATTGGGCAGCTTTTGTATCATCCCCAAAAGATCATCATAGTTCAGCTTCCTGTCGGGCATGTCGCCATTGCTTACATGTTCAGCTTTATCCAGATCCTCGGTATAGGCCATTTTAAGGTTGGCACGATAATAATCAATGGAAACATTCATCATGATCTTCCCGAGCCAGGCCTTGAACGGCCTTGCTGTATCATAAGTGGTGATACGGGTAAAAACCTTATAAAAACCCTGGTTCATTACCTCAGCAGCCTCTTCGCGGTTATTTGCATAACGCAGGCAGATCCCCATAGAAAAACCATAGAATGCCTTGTATAGCATTTTCTGACTACTTCTATCCTGCTTAATACAGCCCCCGATCAGTTGACGTAACTCTTCTTCGCCCATTAGGTAATAACCTGTTAGCCTAATAAATAAACCTTATCTTCCTACATCACGGTAACCTGCTTGCAAAGGTTGCCTGTTAATCATAATAAAATAGGAGAAACAGTCTAATACATTGATTTACAGATATTTAATTTTCAATCCCTTACCGCAGATAATGAATAAATATATGAATAATATATGTATTAAAATTACAATAGTTATTGCGTGCGGGAGAGGGGACCTGATATGCTTATCCTGTATGCTACCCTAAGGGGACATAAAAATATTTTATAACGGGAGGCAACCTTTCCGACTAATGAAGCGTGATAGTTAAAAAGGTAAAATAATGGTTCCAGTTTCGGTAGTTATTATCACTAAGAATGAGGCAGAGGTTATAACCCGTTGCATTAATGCAGCAAAATTAATTACCGACGACATTATAATTGTTGATAACGACAGCACCGATGGTACCGCCGACATAGCATTGGCATCCGGATGTAATGTTTATCACGAAAACTGGGATGGTTACGGAGCCAATAAAAATAAAGGGGTAGCGTTTGCAAAATACGATTGGATACTTAGCATTGATGCCGACGAGGTAGCCGATGAAGAATTGATCGGCGCGTTGCATGAGTTGAAGTTGGACGATCCGAAGGTGGTTTATGATATAAATTTCAAGTCATACTTCGGGCAAAAGCCAATAAATTTTGGCACCTGGGGTCGTGATCATCATATCCGTTTATTTAACCGCCAGTTGGTAAAATGGTCTGAACCGCTTGTTCATGAAACATTGATATTGCCGGCGGGTATCGTTACAAAAAAATTAGAAGGCCGCCTGCATCATTATTCGGCAAGGGACAGGCAGGAGTATCTGAATAAAACCATTTACTATGCCGGGCTAAGCGCCGGAAAATATCTCATATGTGGCAAAAAGGCAACTTTTGTTAAACTATACGTCGCCCCTGCCTTTCACTTCCTCAAAAATTACGTTGCATTTTTAGGTTTTCTTGATGGCCGCGAAGGCTGGATCATTTCGAGGATGATAGCAAAACATACCTCAATGAAGTATCGCTTGTTGAAGCAGCATGCCGGGTGCAGTTACCAGGAAATACAAAAAATTCAGGAGAATTTGGTGGTGGAGTATTAAAGTCTATAGCCGTAAGTCTTTTATATTATTAAAATTCATGACTTTAGACCCATAACTCTGGACTAAATCCAATGAAAAGAAAGCTTGTAAAAAACTTATCAGCCAATACTTTACAGCTTATCATTAACCAGTTATTCGGGCTGATCATATTTTATATCCTTTCAGTCTGTATCTGTAAAAACAGCTTTGGGCAGATCGCTTGGAGTCGTATTCAAATAATCTTTTTTCATAATAATTAATTCACGTATTTCGCAATAATTAATTTCGTATTTTTATTATAAAATGAAAAACATGGATCCCAAAGAAGAAGAGTTTTTCAACAGGGTAACTCAGCTTGAGGCAGAATTAAACTTGCCGAAATTAGATGTCAGGATTTATAAAATTCCTGACATTGGGTTAACGCTTCCTTCTAATATCGATACTGAACTGGCAAAAAAGATCTGCAAAATATACGACGAAATCTTCCCGTCGCCTGAGGGGTTGCCCGCTTATGACAGCGAGGATTTTTCGTAATCTCGGATAAGTTTCTGCTGATCAATTCTAATCTGCTCACTCGCAGGCAGGCGACAGAGAGAAATGACATTTTTTATTAAATAATAATTTCCCTCCCCCCTCCATACAGGCAACCAATTGAATTTCCGGGACGTAACCTCATGTGTTAACTATTTGAGAATACCGAATGATTATCAGCACTGATTTTTTAAATTTTAAGAAACTAAAGAGCCTGGTAGATTGGAAGCTGTTGCTTTTCCTCGTGCTTTTCTTAAATGTAAAATTAGTTGTAAAGGTTCCTGCAATCATCATCATTTATCTGCTGCAGTTTAACTTCAAATTCGGGTTTAGTCTCAAAAATTCGAGATTGCCGCTTTTCTACCTGCTTGTTATTAGCATAGCAGTTTTCAACTGGCTCATCAGCAGGGACCATTGGAATGTTAACTATGGCCTGGTATTGCTTACCGGTATAGGCTTTTGGAGCTTATGCATACTGGCCATGCACCAGGTAAAACTGAGTGTTGAGCGGGATGATACCGAAATCATTCATCGTACCATAGTGGCCTTTTTTGTGCTGAACGCGGTACTTTCCCTGTTCAACCTGGCAGCAATTATCATTGAAACCGGTTCCTTTAATCCATATACTTACCAGGGGCTGTATCAGAAATATTTTATTGGCACCGGCGATTATATCAGAGGGCTAACCTTCGATACCTCAACAACCAACGCGGTGTTAAACGCCTTTGGCGTGATCTATTTTCTGACCAAAAAAAACATGCCGATGCTGTTTATCTGCATGGCCGTTATGCTTTTTACTGGCAGTAATTATATCGATATGGTGCTGCTTCTCATCCTGCTTGGCTTGTTCATTTTTAAAAGCAGCCGCGATCAAAAGAGCCAGATCGTGATCTGCGTAATGTTTCTGGTGGTTTTTATGGGGAAGATATCACCGCAAAACAGCATCTATGTAAACGAAACATTTAAGAACACCTTTCACCTCAAATTTTTGCAGAGGCCGGTCCCCTATGAGCTAAAAACGCCTATAACGCTAACGCCCGACAGCTTATTGAGCCCAGAACAAAGGAGGGAAAAGGTGGCCTACCGCTATCTTGACAGTTTCTATGTTATTACGCATCCAAAAATACTTCCGGCTTCCAAAACAGTTTTAAAAACAGATGCGGGCAGGATTTATATTCCCGAACCCCGCATCAACACAAAACCCTTTCAACATATTGCCGATACAACCCCATATCAAAGGCATTTATTAGCATTTATCAGCACACATAAGGCCAGCCTGCCGCTTTCGGCAAAAAATGACTATCCGTCGACGGTACCGGGAAAGGCTATCGGCTTTATGCAAACCGTTAATTTCCTCCGGCAGCATCCGGCTAAAATAATGACAGGCGATGGCACAGGTAATTTTTCGTCTAAGCTTGCCTTCAGGGCCAGCGGCTTTGGTGATGCAGGTGGTTATCCTAAAAAGTATGCTTATTTCAGTCCTGATTTTATTTCAAATCACCTGGATATCTATCTCGATTTTTTTAGCAAGAAGACCGATTTCCACTCATTAACCAATAATCCCGATTCGGTATATGATCAATTGCTGGCCGAATATGGGATACTCGGGCTGCTGGCTTTCCTGGTTTATTATCTCGGCTATTTCCTGAAGCATTATAAATTGCTGACTTACGGCCTGCCTATCCTGCTGGTCTTATTAGCAATTTTTTGTACTGAATACTGGTTTGAGCAATTGTCCATCGTCCTCTTCTTCGAGCTGCTGCTGCTGCTCAATATCAAGGAGTCGTCCACCCAAAAAATAGGAAGCTATGCCAGTTAATCACCCTAAAATTACGGTTTTGATGCCTGCCTATAATGCGGAGAAATATATCCATGAGGCAATAGCATCGGTATTGGCACAAACCTTCAGTGATTTTGAGTTGGTAGTGATCAATGACGGGTCGACTGATGAAACCGAAAATATAGTAAGCTCGTTCCGCGATCGCCGCATTGTGCTGGTAAACAAGGAGCATGCCGGCATTGCTTCTGCCTTAAATACAGGTTTAAGGTTGGCCAAGGCTCAATATATCGCCAGGTTTGATGCGGATGACGTCTGTTTTCCACAGCGCCTGGAAAAACAGTTCAATTTTTTGGAGGACCACCCCGATTATGTTTTAGTTGGCAGCGATGCCGAATACATATTGGAGAATGGTGATTTCTTGTTCAGCTTTCAATGTATTGCCCATTCTAACGAGGAAGTGCAAAGGAATTTGTATGTGTATTGCCCCTTCATCCACGCTGCGGTGATGTATAAAAGAGATGAGGTGATCAAGGCGGGCGGATACAATGTGCACGCCCACAATTTTGAGGATTACTTATTGTGGACCAGCCTGGCAAAAACGGGTAAGCTGCAAAACCTGCGTGAACCCCTGATCAGAGTAAGGTTGAATGCCGGGTCGGTAACTATTGATGAAAAATGGCGGGGGGAACGGTTCAGACAATTAAAGCGGCAGGCTACTACGCGGGGCTCAATTACGGAAGAGGAAGGCGAGGAAATATTAAGCATCATAAAGCGACAGAATGTGAGCAAAATAAAGGAGGGCGCATACCATGCCTTATGCGGAAAGAAGTTCCTGGCCAATAATTACCAGCCCGAAAAGGCACGCAGGCATGTACTTAAAGCCATCAGCGTAAGGCCATTGAGGCTTGATAATTACCTGCTGTATGCCGTGAGTTATTTTCCGGAAACATTTATTGCGTGGCTTCATAAACAAAGCCCCAACAGGTTGTAAAGTATTGACATGAAGGTAGCCATCATCACACGATCGACATTAAATACCGTCCCTGGCGGCGATACGGTACAGGCTGTGCAAACTGCACGGCACCTGGCGGATATGGGCATCGCGGCGGAAATAAAGCTATGCAACGAAGCGATCGACTACCGGCAATTTGACCTGTTACACTTTTTTAACCTGACACGGCCCGCAGATATTCTGCGTCACAGCAAAAAATCCGGGAAGCCCTTTGTGGTTTCTACAATACTGGTCAATTATAGTGAATATGATAAATATCATCGTAAGGGAATTGGCCTGTTGTTTAGTTTTTTATCTGCCGACCGTATTGAATACCTGAAGACCGTTGCCCGCTGGCTCCTTGGTAAGGATCATTTGGTAAGCGGCGATTATTTATGGAAAGGGCAGCGCAAAAGCATCAGTGAAATATTGAAAACCGCTGCAATGATATTACCAAACTCCATATCAGAATACCGGCGCGTTACGCACACCTACCCCAGTAATGTAAAATACTGGGTAGTACCTAATGGGATAGATACCAACTTATTTCAACGAAACTTTGTAGCTAAGAAGAAGGACAATATGGTGTTGTGCGTAGCCCGCATTGAGGGGATAAAAAATCAGCTGAACCTGATTAAAGCGCTGAACAATACACGGTTCAATTTATTCCTGATCGGTTCGTTTGCACCTAACCAGAGAGCTTATTACCGGGAATGCCTGAGCGAGGCTGCTGAAAATGTAAGTTTTATTAACCATATCCCGCAGGAGCAATTAGTAAAGTATTACGAGCAGGCCAAGGTGCATATTTTGCCCAGCTGGTTTGAAACAACAGGCTTAAGCTCGATAGAAGCCGCAGTGATGGGCTGCAATATTGTGATAACAGATAAGGGCGATGCAAAGGAATATTTTGGTCAGAACGCCTTTTATTGCGATCCGGGAAATCCAAAAAGCATCCTTGCCGCTGTTGAAAAGGCCAGTGACTCGCCTTATAATGAAAACTTATACAGAATGATAATGAAGAGATATACCTGGGAACAGGCAGCAATACAAACATTAAAAGCCTATAAAACAATAGAGATATGACCATCATGGGCCACCAACAGCGAAGCGGACAAAACCGGCCCATGATAGCTTCATTACCATTAAAAAACAAATTATAAAAATGAAAACATTAAGAATAGCCATATTAGGCACAAGAGGTATCCCAAATCACTATGGGGGATTTGAGCACATATCAGAATATGTATCGGCGGGATTGGTTAAAAAGGGACACTCGGTAACGGTTTATAATTCGCATAATCACCCATACATTGCCGATAACTGGAACGGGGTCAAGATACAGCATTGCTACGACCCGGAATATCTGATAGGCACAGCGGGTCAGTTTGTTTATGACCTGAACTGTTTGATGGATGCAAGAAGGCAAAACTACGATGTAGTGCTGCTGATGGGCTATACAAGCTGCTCGATATGGGGCAACCTGTATCCAAAGAAAAGCACCATCATCACCAATATGGACGGGCTGGAATGGAAGCGGTCGAAATACTCTAAAAAAGTTCAGCAGTTTTTGAAATATGCCGAGAAGCTTGCGATTAAGCACAGCCAGTTTTACATATCCGATTCGAGAGTGATCAAGGATTACCTGGAAGGCAAATACCATATCCACAGTGAGTATATCCCATACGGCGCCGATGTATATACCGACCAGGAGCGTGAGCAATTTGATACTGTTGATGCACTAAAGGAAGATTACTTTTTGCTGATGGCCCGCATGGAACCCGAAAACAATATTGAAACCATATTGGAAGGTTTTAACAATAGCAATTCGCGCAAAAAATTTAAGGTGCTGGGCGATACCGGTAACCGGTTTGGGAAATTTATCACCCACAGGTTTAAGAATGACGACCGCATTGAGTTTAAGGGGTCGATATTTGATACCACAAGGGTGCGTGCACTGCAAAACAACTCCTACTTGTATTTTCATGGGCATAGTGTGGGCGGCACTAATCCATCATTACTTGAGGCTATGGCCAGTGAGGCCCTGATAGCTGCGCATAATAATCCCTTTAACAAATCGGTATTGCACTCAGATGCTTTTTACTTTTCTGATGCCACCGAGGTACAACAAATTGTAGAGAATGTACAGCGCAAAGAAACGGAAAGGAACATGGTACGGAACAACCTCCATAAGATTGCTGACCAGTTTAACTGGGAAAAGATCATAGACGAATACGAGTCGTTCATACTGGAATGCCACGGGCGCAAATCATGACAGAACTGTTCAGGATAAAGGATACACTTGCCAACAAGATCAGCTATTATCATTTAATGCTGTTCCTGCTCAGTCTTCCTTTTGACCGATTCTACAGTCATGTCATATTGATAAGCTTTGCAATCCATACGCTCATTCATCTCGATAAAAAGCAAATAAAACCAATATTTACGCTGCGGACGCTGGTATTGCAGGCTGTATTTTTTGTAACTGTGATCAGCACCATCTATACGGTGAACCGGCCCGCTGCATTCAAAGATTGGGAACTGTACATCCCTATTGCATTGTTTCCCATATTGTTCTGCCTCAACCCGCTCGACCTGAAAAAGTATCAACCGCAATTGTTTCTTGCCTTTGCGCTGGGCTGTGTGGCGGCCATCGTTTATCTTTATTGCGAAGCATTTGTTACTATAGTGCATTACGGTCTGCCGCTATCAACTATTTTATCGCATGCCTTTACTAATCAGAACTTTTCTGTACCGATAGATATGCATGCCACGTTTTTTTCCATGCAGATCATAGTGGCGCTGGTTTATATGCTATCGCTGTTGATCAGGGAATGGCGGACCTCAAACAAAATATTTTACAGCACATGCTTTCTTATACTTGCTGCTGGTGTTATACAATTAAGTTCAAAATCGGCTGTGGTTGCCTTATTTTTAGTTATTAATATCGCATTCCCTTATTTCCTGTTGAAGGGGATTATGCGTAAGCGATTTATAATGATCGCGGCATCCATTTCCATTTTACTCGTTGCGGGAATTTTTAACTCGCACACCTTTAGGGCACGTTATTTAACCGAACTGAAGGATGATCTTTCCAAATCAACCATTGGGGAAACTACCGACTCGCGCCTGTCAAGATGGGAGATTGCTGCTGACCTGATCAAAAAGGCGCCGTTGATTGGTTATGGAGCAGGTTCAGAGATCGAGCTTTTGCGGGAACAGTATTTTGCTAAAAAATATTACCGGTCGTACATCAATCACCTCAATGCGCATAATGAATACCTGAGTTTTATGATAAAATCCGGAATATGGGGGCTGGCCGTTTACCTGGCCATACTGATATATGGATTCAAAAAGGCGATGCGTAAAAAGGATATTGTCTTCTTCAGTTTCATGATGTTGCTTGCCGTAGTTTCACTGTCGGAAAACATTCTTGATGTGGATAAAGGGGTAATGTTTTACGGCTTTTTCTTCACCTGGTTTGTTTTTATATCCGAGCAGCCGGATAAACTGCAAATACCTATAAAACGCCATAAATATTTAAGAAAGGTGGCAACCAATCACATAGTTGTTCCGTCATGATTATAAAAATAGATGCAGTTCCATTAACTTCTAAGGCATTGTCAGACATCAAAAAAAATATCTTAGCAACCCTTGCTTATTTTGATCTGTTCAATTACCCATTGACGATGGAGGAAATATTCCTGTTTATGCCTGTTAAGTACAACCAGGAAAAATTTGGATATGCCCTGCGGTATCTGCTTATTGAGCGGTTTGTCCATAAATTCGACAAGTTTTATACCTTAAAGAACGATTATTTTTTAATTGAGCGCCGCGAAAAGGGAAATGTAAAAGCCGCTGAGCTGATTGCCATTGCAAAAAAGGTGAGCAACCTGCTTATCCGTTTTCCATATGTGAAGGGGATTGCTATTTCAGGATCGCTATCCAAGAATTTTGCTGATGAAAGCTCGGATATCGACCTGTTTATCATCACTACTAAGAACAGGCTGTGGGTAGCGCGTACCGTTATGCATTTCTTCAAGAAATTAACCTTCCTGGTAAACAAGCAGCATTATTTTTGTATGAACTATTATATTGATGAACAGGAATTGCAAATCCGCGAAAAAAACATTTATACTGCCATTGAGATTGCTACGCTGATGCCCTTGCATGGCGACACTGTTTTTGAACAATTTTATGCCGCTAATGCCTGGTCGAGGGAATATTTGCCCAATAAATGCATGCGATTGACCACAGCAAAAAGCGTAAAAGCCTCATACCTCAAAAGTTTTATTGAATGGATATTTGGAAACCGTTTAGGAAACAAGCTTGACGACCTGCTGATGAGGATCACAGCCAAAAGATGGGTTAAAAAGATGCAAATGAAAAAGCTGAACACCCGCGGAATTGTGATGGCAATGGACACAGGCAAGCATTATGCAAAACCCGATCCCAGGAACTTCCAGATCAAACTGATTGAGAAATATACCAGCAAGGTTACTTCATTATTGGAGCGCTGTGAGGATAGTATGGCGCATTGAATTTAGTGGCAGTATAAAGTATCAGTGGCAGTGACTAACTTATGGCAATTACTGCAGCTGCCAGTGCGGCTGCAACTAAAACTATTTCTTCCTTAACGAAATTATATAATAATCCCCGATATACTTCCAGGGCCATTTGGTTTTTAGTTTATCTTCCTGTCTTTTCAGAAATTCATAAGTTGAGGAATGTTTTTCGGCAAAATTTTCGATGTAGGATGGCGGCACGATAGTGCACAGGCCCTCGATGCTTAGCACATCAAACTGATTTTTTAGCCTTGATGTAATATAGGACGGATGATAATACCAGCATTTAAAATAACTACCCTCAACATGTGCCTTTCGTCCATTCGAACTAAAAAAACGTCGAAATGCGGTGCGGAATTTCCCCTTGAATAATAACATGGTTTCCCAAAGGCAAAATTTTGGAAGGATCACCAATGTGACCACGCCTTTTGGATTAAGCAGGGGTGATAACGAGGATAAGACTTTATCCAGCTCGTCGGTGCAGTTAAGGCCAGCGAAGTTTGAAAATATGAGATTGTAGGGTCCTTTATTTTCCAGGTGGCTTAAATTGGTATAGGAGCATAGTTCGTTGCTTACCCTATCACCTAATTTATGCTTTTCGACCTTTAACTTCAACTGGTTTTGCATGCCTGCCGATATATCAGTAGCATGCACTTTATGACCCTTAGCGGCAAAGCATATGGCATCTTCACCTGTGCCACTGTTGAGTTCGAGAATGGTGCTGCCGGGATTTAAATATTGTAAAACATGGGCACATACACGCTCGCGCTTGTAATTGATAATGGTGTTGGAGCCGTAGAGATCGTCGAATATATCCGACTGCGCTGTAAAGGCATTGGCGGTATTTGATTCATTGATATGATTGGCGGTTATCTCCATTTATAGTGCTTTTTCCAATCGTTCGAGTTTTAGCTTTTCCAGTAATGCTGCCGGGGTATGGTAAAAAACCGATAGCGCCTTTCTCAGGCTTCTGGCATTGGCATGGAGCGGACGTTTTATCAACTCAACCAGGCTATTCTGAGCCAGGTGCTGATGATAATTCTGGTGTACATAGCGGTGCAATTGCTTGTAATAGGATGGCGGAAAAGTGTTGGTAAACATCAGTGCCATTTCATCAGAGTCGGTCCAGTTGGTTTTCTTTTTCAGATCGGCCTTTACTCTTTCGTAAAATAAAGTCCCAGGCAAAGGGTAGGAAACTGAAATACCGATCTCAAAAGGGAGCAGATCATTGATCATTTTGATCGTCTTTTTGATGTCCTCCTTTAATTCGCCGGGATAGCCAAACTGGATAAAGAATGATGGCTTGATGCCATGTTTTTTCATCAGTTTTGTGGATTGATGGATCTGTTCAACCGTAGTTCCCTTATCCATCGCGTCGAGTATTTGTTGCGAGCCGCTTTCGGCACCTATCCATACATTTTCGCAACCTGACTTTGCAAGAGCCTCAACCAGATCATCCTCCAAAAGCAGGTCGGCGCGCGACTGTATCTTAAACCTGATGTTGATGTTTTCCTGTTGCATCAACCTTGCAAATTCCATTACCCAGCCGGGCTTCAGTCCAAAAATATCATCACAAAACCAGATATGATCCATTTCAAAGCGGCTTTTGAGCAGTTTGAGTTCCTGCACTACATTCTCCGGACTGCGTGAATTATAGCGATTGCCATAAATAGGCTTCGCGCACCAGTTGCATTTAAAGGGGCAGCCCCTTGTAGTGCCCATATTTAAGGAAAAATAACCCGCATGCTTTAACCAGCTTTGCCGGTATTGTTCCATATCAACCAGGTCCCAGGCGGGGATAGGTAAACTATCCAGATCCTTTAGCACTGGGCGGCCCGGTGTTTTAACGACCTGGCCATCTTTAATATAGGCAAGACCCTGAATGGTTGAGAAGTCGGTAACATCCTTTTTAATTGCTTCCGCAAGTTCAAGCAGGGTATGTTCACCTTCGCCAATGATCACGAAATCGGCACCTTCCTTTAAATATTCTTCGTATCGGTCTGTGGAATCTGAGCTTGAAACGATCACCTTACAGCCCTTTGCTCTTGCCAGTTTGCACATGTCAAAGGCAGCCTGGCGCATATTGGTAAGGCACATTTTGGTGAGGTAATTGAACCCGTCATCGTAGATCACAAAAAGGCCGGGGTTATTTTCCTCAATTGCCTCCTTCGCCCCAACAGGACTACTAACAAACATCACATCATAAAGCGAAACTTTGTAGCCATTATGGCGCATTAATGAAGCCGCATACAAGGTACCTAAGGGCGGATAGGGTTGCCCAAGGGCCCATTGCTTTGGATCGAACCGCAAAAAATAGGAGTGTGTGAATAGTATGCTATTTTGCTGCTTCATTATAGCGACTACGTTTGTATGGGTTAATGGGTTGCTTCGGGAATGTTATAGTTTATAAAAAGTATCAATCGCACAGTTGACTCACCCGGTCATCGCTTCGCTTGACCACCCTCTCTCCGCTAAAGCGGAAAGAGGGTTTGTTTTAATTTTTCTTCTTTTTCACTCCCCTCTTTCCGAAGGAGAGAGGGGTTGGGGGTGAGTCGACTAATTGAGCGACAAATTTTTATTTCTTTATCCTATATACTTTATAATTATACATGCAAGTCTCCAGGTAATAATCTTTAGCAACCAGTTCATCAACAAATTGCCGCATATCCGCACTTACATTTTGCTTGTACTCCGGAAACAAAGGGACCAGTATCATTTCCGGCTTGTTTTGCTGAAGGTCCTGGAAAAATCTTTGTTTAGCTATTGCTGTTTGTGTCACATTAAAATAAATGGTTGGTGATAATCTTTCCGAATACACTTGTACCTGTGCGCCGAATCCGGATACGAGTACTTTATCCTGCTCTTTTGTGTTGTCCCTCATCCACCAGCCGAGCTTTTTGCGTGTGCCTTCGTCGGGGATGAAATATGGGGGTTGGCAATAGCTTACTTTATCAAATGCTTTATTCCCTAATAATACTTTTATGTTAGAAAATGCTTCGGATAGTCGTGGCAAAAATATGATCACAATAAGCAAAAATGCCAGTTTTACAGGCGCCTTATAAACATTGATCAAATGCGCAACAGCAACAGCGCTCATTAACGATAATGCAGGAAGTACCTCTTTTAAGTGTACCGCGTCGTAAATCCCAACTGCGTTGATGCCGATAAACGCGAAGATGAGCCATAGCGCCAGCCAGTCGATTTTTCTTTTGATGATGAAATAAACAAGCACTGGGGGATAGAATAACACCATGCCTGAAAACAGGAATTTAGCGGAGAAATTTTGAACTTTCCAGGCCAGATCATGATCGGTAGGACTGGCGGAGCCGAAATTATCGGCGAAGGTGTAAGTGAATAAGCTATGAAGATCGATCCCTGCAAGAAAGCCAATCAGCATAAGAAAAACAATAGCTGATAATACGCCCGCACAAAACATGAAGACATTTGCCCCACCCTTTCTTATAGTTGAAATAAATATAGCAGTGATACCAAATATCGTTGTTATGCGAAAGCCAAACGCTATACCCGCAAGGAGACCGCTCAGGAAAAAGTGCTTGCCGTTTTGTGCCGTAAGGACCTGATAAAAGGCAATAATGATGAACGTTACCCCATAGGTTTCGGTGTAGGAAACGTATTTGCCGCCTGTTGCGTGCCAGAGCAATGCGAGGCCATAAAGTACTGTAGCCAGCATGCCAACCTGTTCATCTGCAATATGCCGGCCTATTTTATAAACATAGTATAACCCAACTGACTGGCATACGGTACCCAATACCCTCGGAAACCAATAATTTACCCCGAAAAGCTTGTCAGATAGTCCGAAAATTGCAAAAATCAAGGGCGATTTATTATCCACCCCTCCGGTATAGGGAACAAGCCCATGCCGAAACCAATTGCGGCCGATGTAATGCCACATGGCTTCGTCAAACGACAGGGCAAAACCGTCAGTTAAAAGCGTGATAAATAACTGCAGGAGTGCGAATAATAAAATCAGGTGCAGGATGCCCGGCTTCCAGCCTTTAAATGTTCCTGTCAGGGTCATACCATATCCATGAAATTAGTGCCGGGTTTACGGGTTCATCCGGGGCGGCAAATTCAATGAGCATACACATTTTACACAAGTGCTGTTGGTGCTCATGTTCAATGTTTTTCTGAAATTAATAATTTCTTCGCTATTTAATATGGATGTTAGCGATGCGTCCCTGATATTGCCGATAACTTCATGGAAAAAGCATGGCCGCACATTACCGTCGGCTTCAATTACTGTGGACACCCAGGGAGCATTGCATTTTTTAAACGGAAAGGGATTCAGGCCGTAATAGGCCGCGTAGTAATGGTAAATATCCTGTATCTTCTCCCGTGATTCGGCAATAAAACCGTTGTCAAAATCTTCCTCATAATCAACAAACAGCTTGTTGATTATGCTTTGGAGTTCGGGTAGTTCCCTTTCGGATAATAATATCTCGTTCTGCTTGGGTTCTTCCCAGGCCATTTGCCGGTTAAAGGCGTGGCTGCTTACATCGGCAGGTAAAAAACTGATCTGGTCCAACCCTATCAGTTTGGCCTCATGAATAATAGACGCCCAGTTCCAAAAATTAAGGCGATGGATCACCGTGCGTGCGGTTATCCTGTATTTTGGATTGATAGCCTGAATATATTGCACACCATCCTTTAGTTTATGAAAGGCACCTGGAATGTTACGGATAGAATCGTGCAGCGGCTGGTCGCCATCTAAGGAAACGATGATATCATTTACCCATGTCAATAACTCTTCAGCGTGATTTTTTAAGGTTAATCCCGTGGAAAGCAGCGACACCTTGATACCCACATTTTTAAGTATGCGGCAAAGACTGAAGAAATTTTTATTGAGCAGCGCCTCACCACCTGACATCACCACTTGCTTTGTGCCGAATTGCTTCAGAGAATCAAGCAAGCCACTGATATCCTCTTCCGTCAACTGCTTCAGGTTTTTATTATCCTTCCAGATGTCGCACATCACACAGCGGCAATTGCAGGCGCTATGTGGCATCAGGATCACGATAGGCAATGCTGATATGCGATGCGTTTGCAAGGTGCGGTATCGCTTTAATGTATGATCTAATGATTGCAACAGCATTTTTATTTCCTTATGGTGATCCAGTAAAACGGGTCCTTTTTAAACAATCGGTTAACAATACTATGCGGGTTAAATAACACCCGGTATTTAAAACCCCAAAATTCACTTATGGAATGGTGATAATAATAATCGGCCATTTCGGGAAAGCCAAGCGCTGTATAATAATTGCGGCTTCGCTGTTCGGCTTCGGCTGCATCTTCCGAATCGTAAAAGGGAGTATCAATGATATGTATTTCGCCACGCTGATTCAAAATGGCCTGTGCCTGTTTCAGAACGTTGATCAATGACGGGAAATATTGCAGCGACGCTGCAAAAACAATCACATCAAATGTTTCACCCTCAAAGGTGCTGTCGTTAAAGGTGTCGTAAATAAATTGAAGATTATCCATCTTGAAAACCCTGACAGCCTGGTTAATTTCAACCTGGTTAATATCAAGCCCTACCACTTTGGTATCGTTTATGCCTGCCATTTTTGACGACAGCCAGCCATTGCCGCAACCTATCTCCAAAATCTTTAAATTCCTGCGCTTACGTTCGAGGTAAGCGATCAGCCTTTCAGCAGAATGCTTTCTTATCGTCCATTCCGTATGATAAGGGTGTACTTCGTCTATATCAGGCAGTTTGCTTAATTGCTCATCGGTATATAGCCTTTTTTCCTGCTTCCTGGCCGCAATATACAGGTCCTCAAAATCCGGTTTGGGGATTCTGTTATGTTTCCTGGTAATATTTTTTACGGTCAATTGCATGTGGTTTAAAATCCCTGTATTTCGGGCTGGCGGTATTTCCATGCCCTCTGTAAAAATTTTATCTCATAAGGGTAGCTGTAAAGGTTGATTTTGTAGCGCAGGGCCGATATTGCTTTTATTGTCCTGCGCTTCAAATCGTTGAGGCGGATATCGGTTACCGTTGGGTAAACGCCGTTTAGTACCGTCTCAAAATTCCTTATCCTATCTATCATTTCCGGGGTGAGCCATGGGGTGAGCGGGTTTTTGCGCATATCAAAATTTTCCCAGGCCGGGCTTACCCAATCGTCCAGTGTTTGGGGATATTGGAAACCAGATTCGAGCACCTGCTTATATAATTCCGAACCTTCTGTTGGCACCGGGCTATAGGTATACAGCACAATTTCGGTGCGTGGGTTTACCGCTTTTACTTTCTTTATAAAATCTATATCAAAATCTATCTGCGCTTGTACTTCCTGTGGTGTTGGCGCAGGTGTACCCAGCACAAAAGAGTATTCAGGTATGATATCAAATTTCTTTAGTCTTTCGGCAAAGCGGATGATCTGTTCGCCGGTTTGTGTGCCGCCTTTGTCCAGTTGCTTCAGGACATTGTCATTCCCGCTTTCGGCGCCAAAAAAGATAATTTTGCAGCCCCCTTCGCGCACCGCGTCGAGGGAAGCATCACTGAATTTATCCATGGTATCAATGCGGGCCATCCCCCACCACGACATTTTTTCGGGCGCGATCAGCTTTGAAAACTCAACCGTGCGCTTCTCAGATACAAAGAAATTATTATCATGAAACTCGATGGCATCAGCTCCCCACTTATCCTTAATATATTTTACGTCCTTATATACCGTTTTGGCTGATTTAGCTTTCCAGCGTGCCTCATAAATTGGCACCACAGCACAAAATGAACAAGTGAAAGGGCAGCCAATACTGGAATGATAAGCCAGCGTATGTTCACCCAGATAAGTGCGCCCCAGGTATTTCTCCATCGGGTAAAAATCGGTGAGTTTATTATAGGGTAACGGCGGCAGAGTTTCCTGATCGATCAGGTCTTCCTTGGCATTTTTAACTATCCCTGTGGCCCCTAAATAAATGATGTTTTTTATGAATTCAAATGGTTTGCCGTCCTCCAAAGCATCTATTAATTGCGGAAAAGCGTGGTCGCCGGGGCCATTAATAATGAAATCGACATAACCCGAGGTTAATACCGCAGCAGGCTGTGTTGAAGGGAAATAGCCACCCCATATCATTTTTGTATGCGGATATTTTTCCTTGATAGCCTTACACAGCGGCACCGATTCCCTCAGCTGCGGGCCAGGCATTACAGTAAAACCAAGGTATTTGTATTCGCCTGTATTGAGGTAGCTTTCTATTTTGCCCAGTGGATCGGTTTCGCAATTGCCATCAACAATTGCCCATTCGTATTTACCCTCAATAGAGGCAGCGATATTTAGAATAGAGTTTGGCACGCGATGTTTCGCAACTGCACTTTTTGGGTTGAATAATAATATCTTATTCATTATTGGAAGTTGGTCAGTTTAAAAATCAATGGCTTTATAGCGGTGAGCCGCAGACCCACCGCTACTAAAACCATCGCTATTATCAATTAACAATCCACACACAAGATTGTTAACCCAAATACGCTTCGTTACAAGCCCGGGTTGCCTGCTAAACGAAATAAAAAGCAACTGGCAACCATTGTTAACAGAAGCCCGTATTTATTCAAAAACTTACACAGATTGGCCCCAGCAGTATTAAATTATATCAGGAAGCGTCTTTTTAACCGCCCCGTAATTGAGAAAAGTTCGTCGGAAGCTTATGACCTTTGGTCTGAAGATTATGATGTGCAACCGGGTAACCTGATGCTTGATCTGGATGAAATGCTTTTCACAGCACTGTTATCTGAAACAGATATTAAGGATAAAGATGTGGCTGATATTGGCTGCGGAACAGGCAGGCACTGGCCCAGGATATTTCAAAAACATCCGTTTAGCCTGACCGGCTTTGATGTTTCTGAAGGAATGCTAAACAAGCTCGAAGAAAAGTTTCCCGATGCGAATACCCACCAGATAACGGACGACCTGTTTTTGACCGTCAAAGATGCTTCCTTTGATACTATAATCTCGACACTCACAGTAGCTCATATTGAAAATATTGAGGATGCTTTAAACACCTGGAGCAGAATGCTGAAACCAGAAGGAGAAATTATTATTACCGATTTTCATCCAAAATTGCTGGCGTTTGGTGGCAAAAGAACATTTAAGCATAATAACGTTCAATTATCAGTTCGTAATTTTGTGCACTCCATTAGTACCATTAAGGATATATTAAAGGATAATGGTTTCAGTGTCATTGCTGAAGAAGAAATGCAGATTGATGAAACCGTGAGGCACTATTACGAACAGCAAAATGCTTTGCCTGTGTACGAGCAATTTAAGGGCTTCCCGGTAATCTACGGCATTCATTTAAAACGCAGAAATGATCCTGAATAATCTAAGGGTATCTTTAACAGATAACCTGGTCAATATCAGCGTAAAGGATGGTAAAATTGCACGGGTTTCGTCCGATCCTTTTAATGATGAAAACGGACGCTTTGATTTTGAAAATGCAATCATTTTCCCGGGGCTGATCAACTCTCATGATCACCTGGATTTTAATCTCTTCCCTGCCCTGGGCGATCAGAAATACAATAATTATACGGAATGGGGAAAGCATATTCATAAAACTTACAAGGATAAAATTGCTGCCGTATTAAATGTGCCTGAAGCATTGCGCGTGCAATGGGGTATCTATAAAAATTTGCTTTGCGGTGTTACCACAGTGGTAAATCATGGCAAAAAAATAAAAACACAGAACCAATTAATCACTATTTACCAGGACAGCCATAGTATCCATTCCGTACGGTTTGAAAAAAAATGGAAGTTCGCACTAAATAATCCGTTAAAAAAAAGTAAGCCAGTTGCCATTCACGCCGGTGAGGGAACCGACGAAGCGGCATCACAGGAAATTGACCAGTTTATCGGCTGGAACCTGCTGAAAAGGGACATGATAGCTATACACGGCGTAGCTATGGACGAAAGCCAGGTGAAAGCATTTAAGGCACTGGTTTGGTGCCCGGAATCCAATTATTTTTTATTGAACAAAACAGCACCAGTAAATCGCTTTAAAAAAAATACTACCCTATTGTTCGGCACTGATTCGACCTTAACCGGCTGCTGGAACATCTGGGAGCATATCCGCCTTGCGCGCAAAACAAAAATGGTGACCGATGGTGAGCTATATAAGGCTCTTACATCAAACGCAACAGATATATGGAAGCTGAACGGAGGTGGAATTGCAGAAGGCAGGAATGCCGACCTCGTTATAGCAAGGCTGAAAAACAATATCCCCGCAACAGATACTTTTTTCGAACTTAATCCCCAGGACATATTGATGGTATTACATAATGGGAATATCAGACTTTTTGATGAGGAGCTATATCCGCAAATGAAAGGAATGAACCTGGAAAGCTACAGCAAAATATACATTAATGGAACCTGTAAATACATACAGGGTAATTTACAGGGGCTGATGCAAAAAATAAAACATTATTATCCTGAAGCGAGTTTTCCTGTGATATAATGCCGGTATTAACAGCTATTGAGTAAATGAGCATATCCCCAAAATATGTATTATCTTTAGTAGACCAATATCAAACGCCTGCGCTATTTTATTACCGCTATGGGAGATGCGGGTTGTAATGCGCAACAACCAGGAAATATGAGTGATGGTGTTGAAAAAAGCGAATTGGTGATTGAACGGCTAAGTAAAGCGAACCTTGCCGATTTGGATAAACTATATTATTCAATTTACCGGAAATCACAACCATCAGGTTATTTCGCAAAAAAATATGATACCGCTTATACAGGTGTTGAATACCTGGGCTTCATCGCTTATAATGAGAAACACGAGCCCATCGCCTTTTACGGGGTTATCCCCTGTTTTATACGTTATGGAGAGCAATTATTATTGGCCGCCCAATCGGCCGATAATATGACCAATCCGAAATACCAGTTTAAGGGATTGTTTATAAAACTGGCCAATATCACCTTCGACTGGTGCAAGGAGGAGGGTGTAAGCTTCATTTTTGGTTTTCCTCATCAAAACGCGCTGCACGGCTTCCTTGTAAAACTAAGGTGGCATATTACCGAAACCATGAGCTGCTATATTATACCAACCGGTATGATCTCTGGCGAACAGATTATAAGACGATTACCATTCTTCGCAAAACTCTATAAAAACTACCAGCAACAGGTACTAAAAAGCTATTTGCTGCCACAAAAAGGCATTGAAAACTCTGTATTAAAGGATGGCTTTGGTGGCGTGAACCGCAATGCCCATTACCTGAACTATAAAACGTATCATGATACGCAGGTGATCAGGGTTAGAGAAGCCTTGTTGTGGATCCAGATCAAAAACGGGTTCATTATAGGAGATATTAACTGCTGCGATGAGGATTTTGATGAAACGATGAACGAGGTGAGAAAGCTTGCATTTAAATTGGGTTTGAGCGAAATACATTTCCATACCAGCCATCAAACCAAATTGTCGGATTTATTTTCAGACCGATACAACGCCACCTCTTCATTTCACGTATTGTTTAAGGATCTGGGTTCGAATATCGCCCTGGATAAAATTAAATTTACGTATGCGGATGTCGACACCTTTTGAGCATATCATATGGGTTTATTAAACAAAATTTTCTTCAACGGAGCTAAGATCCAAACTTTTGCCATTACCCGTTTATCTGCCGAAGAGGTTGAGGAACGGGTATCCTTAAAAAATGGCAGGCAAAGTTTTGACATAAGCAGGCATCATGGGATGATCTGTCTCGATCCTTTTTGTGTTGCCGCCTGGCTGCCTAATGAAGAGCTAAATTTGTTTGACCCGGCAACAGCAAGCATACAATTCACCAAGGAGAATAAGCTAAATGCTTCCATTCAAGTCTCGCTTATAGAAAAAATTGCAACCGAACATGGTGCCTTGCTTTTGTATAAGATCGATAAGGCAAAAAACTATCAATTAAGCCCGCTGCACCGGCTGGTGCTTTTCGGGCATTTTTTAAGGTCTAAAAAAAATACTTATCACCACCGTAAAACCATCAGCGCGCTTTACTCTTACCCCAGGAATATTATTATTGTATCCTATAAGGACGATGATTATTACAACATCTTCCCGATGGATATTCATGGTTATATTGAAGAGGAGGGCCTGTATATCCTTGGATTAAGGACGACAAATGTGACCCTGGATAAAATATTAGAGGCGAAAAAAGTGGTGGTTTGTGATACGGACTCGGTAGATATCAAGACAGTTTATGATCTCGGCAAGCACCCAAGCAAGGAGCCGACAAAAATTGAGGATATGCCGTTCGCCATCACTAAAAGTGAGCAGTTTGGGTTTTACATCCCCGATTTTGTGGGCAGCTATAAGGAGATCGAGATCATACAGCATAAAAAGATGGGCTATCATATGCTGATGATAGGCAAGGTTGTAAATTTGAAGAAGATCAAGCCAAAATCATCGTCGCTGTACCACGTTGGTTTTTTGCAATACCAAATGGGTGATTACCAGAATATCGATGGGTTGTTTTAAATCTTAAACAAGCTTTTTCGATTTTTATAACTTTATGTTGTAAGGGCAAAAGTCCGCATAGCGGACGAACAATATTGTAGCAACATCCGCCAGCTGGCGGATGTTGAAAAAAATGTAACAAACAGCAGTAAGAACAGTATGTTCGACCCATATAAATATCAAATGGATATTTACCGGCAATCCATGTTCCGTCCGCTATGCGGACTCGTGTTATTTTGATTTACCTGCAATGGGTTAAAACCCATTGTTATAAAATATTTCGTCCGCTATGCGGACTATAATAAAAGCTTATCCATACCAGCGTCACAGAATCTTAAATATGATCTACGTTTCCGTCACTTATTACCCCTCGTTTGATATCGACTCGCCAGAAAAGTGGTTTAAAAGGACTGAAGTTTATTCGGGTATATTACAATATCTGGCAAAGGAAAATACAGTAATCAACCTGAAACAGATTAACTACGAAGGCGAGCAAATTCATAAAGGCATCCGTTATATTTTCTTCAATTTTGGAAAAAAATCAACCTATTTCCCATGGAAACTCAATCGCTATGTCAAAAGCTTAAAGCCGGATGTGGTATTGGTGCAAGGCTTACATGTGCCCTTACAGGTCATCCAACTGCGGCTTTTATTAAGCAAGAAAGTAAAGATCATCGCGCAAAACCATGCCGAAAAGCCAATGACCGGCTTTAAAAAATATCTGCAACGACTGGCCAGCAGGTGTATTAATGCTTATTTATTTGCCTCGCGCGATATGGGAATGGATTGGGTGAAAAGGGGCAATTTAATAAATGCGGGTAAGATACATGAGGTGATGGAGGTCTCGTCAGTATTTTATCCAATCGAAAGATCGTTGGCAATAGAAAAGACAGGAGTAACCGGCGATCCGGTTTTTTTGTGGGTGGGCAGATTGAATGATAATAAGGACCCGATAAATGTGATCAAGGCGTTTCTAAAATTTGTTGATATCGAACCAAATGCGCGCTTATACATGATCTATCATACCGATGAGTTGCTTGCTCCGATAAAGGATATGTTAAATGATTGCAAAAATGGCCACGCAATTTCCTTAGTGGGAAAGGTTGAGCATGATGAATTGCTCTACTGGTTCAACAGTACTGATTTTATTCTGTCGGGCTCATTTTATGAGGGCAGCGGCACGGCGGTTTGCGAGGCTATGTCATGCGGCTGCATGCCGATTGTCACGGATATTTTTTCTTTCAGGATGATCACTGATAACGGGCGATGCGGGTTGTTGTATGAGGCGGGGAATCAGGCCGCCCTGTTATCAGCATTTAAGCAAACGCAGCAAATGGATGTTGGCGAAAAGCAAAAGATGGCGCTGGAATATTTCAGGACAAACCTTTCGTTTGAAGCCATAGCCCACAAAATTCAGACGATAGCGGCTTCGCTGTAATCAAATAACTTCATCATCGCTTTAGCGCTTTCGCTTACCGGGTATGGCAATACCTGGCTGTGATCAGTATTGGGGTCCCTTAAAAGCTCCCTTACTACCTTGATCATGTAACCAGGCACCTTTGTAAAGTGCCAATTTTTGATATCGGCATCCATTGGGTGCACAAAGCTCACCACCTGGGCGCCGGCGTACAGAGCCTCAAGGCACACTACACCAAGTCCCTCATAAGATGAAGTGTGTACAAATATTTTTGACCGCTGCATCATGGCCAAAACTGCGGGATGCGAAAGCTCGCCCGCCAACTCAACGTTGTTTTCCAGGTGAAGCCTTTTTATCATGGCCTGCAGGGGCTCAAACTCTGGTCCGTTGCCGCAAATAATAGTCCTGATATTTGGGAGCTCGTCCTTCAAATATCTTACCGCATCAACAAAAAGATAATATTGCTTTAATGGGATCAATGAACCGGCGCCCATGATATCGATATCTCTTTCGGCAGAAGCAGGCGTGTTAAAAAGTGCAGGATCGATCCCTACCGGGATAACATGAGCCGGTGTTATCTTATAATTCTTATAGAACTCTTTTGCAATAAAATCCGACAAGGCGATCAAATATTCGCCCTGCGGTTTTATCCACTTAAAGTACTTGTTCCAAAGCCTGGCATCCTGCCCCAAAATCCAGCAAAAGTGTTTTATGTTGTTCCTTTTCGCAAACCTGTTCGCTAAAAATGCGCATTCGCCCATCCAAAAGCTTAACAAACCAATCAGTTCGTACTTTGCATTCAATTTACGCAGGCAGAGCCAAATGCGTACCCAGTTCCTCATCCTGAATATCCTGCCCCTGTTTTTGCCGCCAAAGGCTATAACAGTAACGCCGTCCCATTGATATTCAGCAGCGGAGAAGGGGTATTGAAATGCCAGGACGATGATATTAAGCGATGGAAAGTTTTTCTTGAGATTTCGTACAAATATTTGCTGGGGCGGCACACAGGTACTGTCAGCCTCGTTTTTCGGGAAACCGGGACTGAGAATTACCAATGTTTTGACACGATCACTCATCCAAAGAAATTATTTTATTGCAATAGGTTAAGCTCGGTTTATTATGACTAATGAAAATAATCATTTTACCGCGTTTAGCCAATAACTGCAGTTGCTGTAAAATATTGTCTTCGGACGGCTGGTCCATTTCGCCAAAAGGTTCATCCAAAATAAGCAAGTCGAAATCATGATACAATGCACGGGCCAGCATTACCCTTTGTCGTTGCCCGCCGCTCAGGTTTTTCCCATTTTCGGTGATCACATGGGCAACTCCATCGGGATATTGCGCAAGCAGGGTATCAAGTCCGCAGAAGGATAGCACTTCTGAAAGCGTGCCTGCATCATACGTCTCTTCAGCAAGTGTTATGTTTTTTAATACCGAATCATGAATAAAAAATGGTTGCTGCTTGATATAGGATATCCGGCTCCAATAATGCTGCCTGTTCGCGCTGTCTGTATCTTCACTATTAATGGCGATTGAACCGTCATCCTGCTTAATAAATCCTAATAACAGGTTGATCATTGTTGTTTTCCCCCGACCAGAATTACCCGAAATACCGATAAAATCACCCGGAAGTATTTTAAAGCTAACATCTTTTAAAACCGGTGAGTCTTTATATTTAAAGCCGATTGACCTGAATTCAATTGAATCGATTGCTGGGGCAGGTTCTGCAACTTTAATTGCCTCAACCTTATCTTCAGCCGGCAGCAGATCATGCAAGGTAAATTCATAGGTCTTCATCTGTCCGGCACTGTTCAGAATTCTGACCATGCCCGGGATGATCTTGTAGGCAGCTGCCATAAATATCCCAATGGTAAGCAGATCGACAGCAGGCGTATGGGCCGACCATTTATTGATCAGTATCAAAATAAAAAAACCAAAAATGGCAAATATCTCAATCAGGCGCGATGGCAGGCTTTGCAGGGATTGCTGCACGTTTAGGTTGTGATTCAGTTGCTCCTGCTGTTCGTAATATCGCTCTGCAAAAAAATCCTGACTGCCATAAACATTCGCCTCAACATAGCCTGCCAATGCTTCTTGGAGGTTTTTTATGGTTCCCTCGTTTGCTTTCTTGATATTCTGGCGGACATGTTTTAACTGCCTTTTCAACAGCCAGCCTAAAAACGCCACAGCAGGCATCAGCAGCAAAAACAATAACAGGAATAATGTAGCATGGTAAAGTAATATCGCACAAATAGTAAAAAACACCAATACGCATTGTGAGATGATCTGCTGAAAATTGGTCAAAATATAATGGCTGAACTCGATGGGTTGCTGACTGATCCTGCGGATATGAATAGAGGAATCAGTATGAATGAATTTGAGGTAATCGCTTTTTAAATACTGCCTGATGTTGCGCCCTGATAAGCGGGAAGCCACTTTATAGATAAAGCTATATCTTGAAGCAGAAACCCAATAAGCAAAAATATTTTTTATACCAAACAGTATAAAAAATACCGTAATGAGCAGGATTGAATTTTTATTTGAAAGTGAGTGAGGTAGAAATGATATATGGGGCAGCCCGGCATTTTTTACGTAAAAGTTGATCACGATAACCATTAGGGCGAGAAAACCGATATCAAGCGCGCTGATCAAAATATCGAGCAGGATGAATACGAATAATCGCATACGTTCTTTTTGATCCAGTATGGTTAAAATCCCTCGTAAAAAATGCACAGATTATTCAATTAATAACGGTGACGGGCATGTGTAAATATACGGTTTGGAAACGGGGATAGTTGCCTGTGATTGTCGGAACTAAGATTGTCAGGATGAAAGGATTGAAGGATGATCATCCTGCTTTGAAGCAATTACCCTATCTTCCGAATCACTCTAGCCGGGTTACCTACAGCCAGTGAGTCATCCGGAATATCTTTGGTTACCACCGCGCCTGCCCCAATCACGCACCGGTTGCCGATGGTTACACCGGGACAAATAATAGCGCCGCCGCCTATCCAGCAATCGTCGCCAATGGTTACGGGTTCAGCGTTTTCTTTAGTGCGCCTCAACACAGCATCAACCGGATGGGTAGCGGTATATATCTGCACAGCAGGCGCGCAAAATACATTGTTGCCCAGCCTTACCTGCATCACATCCAGCACCACGCAATTCACATTGAAATATACATTCTCGCCACAAATAATATTATACCCGTAATCGCAATGAAAGGGTGGCTCTATATACAGGCTCGCCGGGGCGTTGGGTATCAATTGTTTCAATACCGCCCTGGCATTATCATTCATCATGTACTCGGTCACGTTCAGCTTATGCAGCAATTTTTTGCAATCTGTACGTTCTTTCACCAATGTTTCATCGGCCGCCAGGTAATACTCACCGGCCAGCATTTTTTCCTTTTCGGTACTCATCATCAAATGTTAATAGGGTGAAGGACTGGTCGCCGTCCAGCCGCCATCTACCACCAAACTTTGCCCGGTGATATGGCGTGATTGCGGCGACACAAAAAATAATACAGCGTTAGCAATATCCTCTACAGTAGCGGGCCTGCCGGATGGGGTAATGCGCGACCATGTTTGCTCATAGTTTTCATCCTCTAAAGTGCGCTCGGTCATAGTAGCCCCCGGGGCCACTGCGTTGATGGATATATTTAATGGTGATAGTTCCAGTACAAGGCTTTTGGCTAACATTTCAAGGCCGGCTTTGGTCATGCCATAAGCTGCCAGGTTTTTATGTGCCTGGTGGCCTGTTACGGATGACATCAGCAGGATACTACCACCGCCTTGCCCTTGTTTCTTCATTTGGATAGCTGCCTTTTGCGCTAAAAAGAAACTACCGAACAGGTTTAGATCGATGACGCTTTGCAGGGCTTCGGGCTTGTATTCTAAAAACTCGCCATAGGAGGTGATACCGGCATTTGCTATCGCGATGGTTACGAATCCAAATTTGCTGACCGCGGTATCCACCATTTGCTGGATAAAATTGATGTCAGCAGCGTCGCCGGCCATGGGATGGCATTTACCACCGAGCATATTAATAACCGAGGCGGCCCGGTTTGCCAGTCCTTCATCAATATCATTCAATAAAACAGCAGCCCCATTTACCGCCAATTGACGGGCGATCTCGAAGCCTATGCCCTGCCCTGCTCCTGTTATAATGGCTACCTGGTTGGTGAATTTTTGATCTTCCATATTTTTTTAATGCGAATCCTTATGTATCTCGCTACCGCTGCCACCTTTCAGAAAGTCGAGATCGGCGCCTAAATGTGACTGCTCTACATGCTGCTGGTATAAATAAGTATAGCCGCGTGTGGCCCAGTCCGTGGGTGCCTGCAATTTACTTTTCCTTTGAGCGATCTCCTCATCAGAAAGCTCAACGTTAAGCGATCCGTTTTTGACATCGAGCTTAATAATATCTCCATCCTGTACAATGGCAATCGTTCCCCCTATTGATGCCTCAGGCGATACATGCAACACCACAGTACCGAAGCCCGTTCCGCTCATCCGTCCGTCGGAAATACGCACCATATCTGTAATTCCCTTGTCCAACAGCTTTTTGGGGATATTCATATTACCTACCTCGGGCATACCCGGGTAACCTTTGGGCCCTACGTTTTTGAGCACCATTACGCTGTTCTCGTCGACATCTAAATTGGGGTCATCAATGCGGGCCTTGTAATCATCAATATTTTCAAATACCACAGCTTTGCCTGTATGCTGCATGAGCGCCGGGCTTGCTGCTGATGGTTTCATCACGGCACCATCCTCGCATAAATTGCCCTTTAACACGCTGATACCAGCGAGTTTATTGAATGGGGCAGCTATAGAAGCGATCACATCACGGTTGTAACAAGTGCTGTTTTGATAATGCCCGGATATTGGTTTGCCTGTAACCGTTAATGCATCCCGGTTTAAAACTGCATCCAGTTCCTTCATCACGGCAGGAATACCACCTGCATAATAGAGGTCCTCCATAAAATACTTGCCCGATGGCTGCAGATTGGCAAGCAGGGGTATGCCTTTATCGCTTGTATTAAAATCGTCGATAGTGAGATCAACACCAATTCGACCCGCGATAGCAAGCAAATGAATGATAAAATTGGTGGAGCCGCCAATTGCAGCATTGGTGATAATGGCATTGTCGAACGCTTCGCGGGTAAGCACATCGGATAGCTTCAGATCCTCGCGAACCATATCCACAATACGCATACCTGACAAGTGCGCTAAAACTTTCCTTCGCGAATCGGCGGCGGGGATAGCGGCGTTATCTGGCAAAGTCAATCCTAAGGCCTCCGCCATTACTGCCATAGTGGATGCGGTACCCATTACAGCGCAATGCCCCCTGCTGCGCGACATGCAGGCTTCGGCAATATTCATTTCCTCTTCCGACATACGGCCCGCGCGCTGTGCTTCCGAAAAGCGCCATACATCTGAAGTAGCTATATCATGTCCCTGGTATTTCCCAGTTAACATTGCACCACCCGAAACCACGATGGTTGGTATATTTACACTACACGCACCCATGATGAGTGCCGGTGTAGTTTTATCGCAGCCACAAAGCAGTACTACACCATCCAGCGGGTTGGCGCGGATGGATTCCTCCACATCCATGCTTACCAGGTTGCGGAACAGCATGGCGGTGGGCTTAATTAGCGTTTCGCCTAAGGACATTACCGGGAACTCTACAGGGAAACCACCTGCCTCATAAATACCATGCTTAACCGATTCAGCCAGTTCACGGAAATGGGCGTTACAGGGTGTCAGTTCCGACCAGGTATTACAGATACCGATAACAGGCTTGCCCTTAAACTCGTGCGCCGGAATGCCCTGGTTCTTCATCCACGAACGGTAGATGAAACCATCCTTGCCTGTACGGCCAAACCATTCGCTGCTGCGGAGTTTTTTATCCTTCATTTTTTTTATTATTCTTTGATTTATAATAAATACTTAAAGAACTGAACATTATTAAAAACATTACGAATTGAATAATAAATACTGGATATAGTATGTGTGCTTCTGAAAATCTATAACCAAAACTGATAACGGTAACAGGAAGAGTCAAAATCAAGACTATAAGAGTCCACATTCCATAGAATGTATCATTGGGATAAACTGAACATACAGCGAATGTTCCAACACCCACATATATAAATGTTATCAGAAATGTCTTAACGTATATATTGAGAGGTTTAAACATTTGCGTTTAAAATAAATCTTTAATATAAAAAATAAAATCAGACCCTCAGCTAATCGCCCTGTCCAAATGCGTATACCCTCCGTCCACATGAATTAATTGCCCGGTGGTATGGCTCGAGCGTTCGGATAACAGGAATGTGGCCATGTTGGCGATTTCTTCTGCGGTGGTCATGCGATGCTCCAGAGGGATTTTTGAGATGATGGATTTTAGCTTTTCTTCTGGGTTGGGTACGGTTTTTATCCAGCTTTCATAAAGCGGGGTCCAGCATTCGGCTACGATGACGGCGTTTACCCTGATGCCGTAAGGAAGCAGTTCAACGGCCCATTCGCGGGTTAAGGCGTTGCGACCACCGTTAGCAGCCGCATAGGCCGACGTATTGCCCTGCCCAGTTTCGGCTACCTTTGAGCTGATGTTGACAATAGCACCCTTGCTTTTTTTCAATTCGGGCAGGGCATATTTCGCCAGCAGGTAATAGTGTACGAGGTTTTTGTGCAGCGATGCGATAAATTGCTCATAAGTGCCATTCTCCAGCCCTACACCATCATTTACGCCTGCATTATTTACCAGGCCATCAATGCGTCCATATTTTTCAATGATCGATCTTATCGCGTTCTCACATGCTGCAGGGTCGGTCAGCTCCGCTATATAATGAGGTGTGGCCGAGGGTTCGGGAATGCTCCTGTCGATAATTACGGGTATGGCACCTTCGGCCGCCAGTGCTTTCACTATACCCGCGCCTATGCCCCTGCTGCCACCGCTTACTATGATGAGTTTGTCTTTTAGTTGAAGATCCATAACGTTTATTTTTTATCTTTCATGTGTAGAAACACACCCCTGCCCCTCTCAAAAGGGGAATTTCTATTTATCCAAATTATAAAAATCAGCTGCATTCCCGCCAAAAAACAGGTCCTGCTCGTCGTGAGATAATCTCGAAGTATATAATTGCAGTATCTCCAGTGCTCTATTATAACCACCTGCTACGACACAAACCGGCCAGTCGGACCCATACATTACCCGGCTGATGCCGAATGCGTTAAAAACAACATCGAGGTAAGGTGTAAAATCGGCTGTGCGCCAGGAGTACCAATCGGCTTCGGTTAACATACCCGAGACCTTACAGGATACATTCTGATATTTTGATAATGCTTCAATATCCTTTTTCCACTCATCAATTTCCTGGTATTTGATGTGGGGCTTTGCCAGATGGTCGACTACAAACTTTTGATCCGGAAACTCAGCCACCAGGGTATCAGCATATTTTAAGTGCCTGGGGTAGATGAGAATATCGTAAGTATACTGAAAGTCATTTAAACAGTTGATGCCCCGTTTAAAAGTCCTGGTCAGCATAAACTGTTCGTTAGGCTCAGTCTGTAAAACATGACGGAAACCTTTTAATTTGGCGTGATTGTCCTTGTAGTATTGCAGCCGCTCTTCGATATTGTCGGCCCTCAAGTCAACCCAGCCAACTATGCCCTTTATAAAATCATTCTCTTTTGCCAGGTTAAGCATGAAGTGATTATCATCTTCGGTTTGGCAGGTTTGCACGAGCACCGAACCATCGATCTCGTTGCGTTCCAATATAGGGAACAGATCGGCAGGCAAAAAATCGCGCTTGAGTGCCGACATCTCTTCGGTGATCCAGCTGTCCCTCACCGGATCGAACTGCCAGAAATGCTGATGTGCATCAATTTTTTGCATAAGGTACCAGGTTTTGTTTGGCGCTGCCAAGTCCGTCAATTCCTAATTCAATCACATCGCCTGGTTTCAGGTATAAGTTCGGTTTCATGCCCAAGCCTACGCCAGCTGGTGTGCCTGTTGAGATAATATCGCCAGGCAATAAAGTCATAAACCGGCTTGTATAAGAGATTAGGTGGGGAATATTAAAGATAAAATTTGCCGTTGTACCATCCTGCATTGTTTTGCCGTTCAGTTTGAGCCAGAGGCGCAGGTTGTGCGGATCGCTGATCTCATCGGTTGTTGCCATAAAGGGGCCGATGGGCGCAAAGGTATCGCAGCCTTTCCCCTTATCCCAGGTGCCGCTGCGCTCCAATTGAAATTCGCGTTCGGAGACATCGTTGTGCAACACATAACCGGCTACGTAATCCATCGCGTCAGCCTCGTCAACATAGCTTGCTCTTTTGCCGATCACGACAGCCAGTTCTACCTCCCAATCTGTTTTTACTGAGTTTTGGGGGATTATAATATCATCGTTAGGACCAACTATTGCTGTTGTTGATTTCAGGAAGATAACAGGTTCCGGCGGTGGCGTGGCGTTTGTTTCTCTGGCATGATCGACATAGTTTAGCCCGATGCATACAATTTTTGACGGGCGGGCGATGGGGCAGCCCAAGCGAGTATTGTCACCTATTTCGGGCAGGTTGTTGTTGGTTTGAATAAAATCAGACAGGCGATTTAACCCGTCAGTTTCAAAAAAATGTTCATTGTAGTCTTCGCCAAAGGCAGAGGTATCATATCGTTTATTATCGATAATGACCCCCGTTTTTTCTTTCCCGGCTTCGCCAAATCGGATGAGTTTCATAGGTGTGGTGTGGTTGTATTAGTAATTTTAGACTTACGAAGTTTTAAAAACTTCGTAAGTCTGCTTCAGTTATTAATTTTTATAAATCCTCCATCAATAGGGTAATCACAACCGGTGATAAAGCCGGCTTCATCCGAACATAAATATAGGGCTAATGCGGCTACCTCTTCAGGTTTGCCCATGCGGCCAATAGGCTGGCTTTTTGATAATTTATCAAACATCTCCTGCTGGTTATCCGGGTAATTTTTGGCGATGAATCCATCTACAAAGGGTGTATGGATGCGCGCCGGGGAAATGCTGTTGCAGCGAATGTTATCATGTAAATAATCGCGGGCTACGGATAGTGTCATGGTAAAAATAGCGCCCTTGCTTGTGGAATAGGCAAACCTGTCGGTAATGCCAACGCTTGCGGCTATGGACGCGGTGTTCAATATTACACCGCCGCCTTTTGCCTTCATGAGGGGAATAGCAGCGAACAGGCAATTATACACGCCTTTTACATTTACATTCATCACCTTGTCGAAATCAGCCTCGCTGGTGTTGTCGGCCCGGCCAATATGGGCTATACCTGCGTTATTAACGAGGATATCGATCTGAACTATACTATTAAATATATCAACCACCTGCTGCTGTTTGCTTACATCGCATTGATGGTAGGATGCTACGCCGCCGGTTTGTTTTATTTCATCAACAGTTGCTGAAGCGGCATTGGTATCCATTTCGATGATATGTACTGCCGCGCCTTGCTGGGCGAAAAGTGTGGCCATAGCTTTGCCAATGCCGCTGCCGCCGCCGGTGATTATTGCTGATTTGTTTCTTAATGAAAACATTTCTTTATTTCGGATTTCGGATGTTCAATTTCGAATTTATTTTTTAAGAATTTAATATTTAGAATGGACTTCAAATCCGAAATTGAAAATTCGAAATCCGACATCATAAGGATACCCCTCTTTTCCACGGTATAAAATCATCCTGCTCTAATAACACTGCCTTTGGCTGCACTTCGCCGTTGGAGACCTGTATAATATATTCTAAAATACGTTCGCCAACCTGCGGGATGGTTTCTGTGCCTTCTATAATGGTGCCGCAATTGATGTCGATAATATCGGGCATGCGGTTGTAAATTGTTGAATTGGTTGATAGTTTGATCACTGGAGCTACCGGGTTGCCTGTTGGTGTTCCCAGGCCTGTTGTGAACAATACTACATTCGCACCTGAACCTACTTCGGCAGTGGTACTTTCAACATCGCTGCCAGGTGTGCATAATAAGTTTAAGCCGGGTTTTGTGGCCTTTTCGGGATAATCAAGCACGGCGGTAACGGGCGATGTTCCGCCTTTTTTTGCCGCGCCTGCGGATTTGATGGCGTCGGTGATCAGTCCGTCCTTTATGTTGCCAAATGATGGGTTGGCATAAAAACCTGAACCACCTTCTTCGGCCCGTTTGTTATAGGTGATCATGAGGTCCATAAAGCGTTTGGCGGTTTCTTCGTCTACGCAGCGGTCGCTGAGTTCTTGTTCTACACCACACAATTCAGGGAATTCTGATAAGATAACCGATCCGCCTAAAGAAACCAATACATCGGATACATAGCCCAAAGCCGGGTTGGCGGATATGCCTGAAAAACCATCGGAGCCTCCGCATTCCAGGCCGATGCATAGTTTGGTTATGGGTGCTGGTTTGCGTTCGTTCTGGTTGGCTTCCATTAAACCGGTAAAAGTTTGCTTTAACGCCTCCTGCAATAACTTCCGTTCGGTGCCCATTTTTTGCTGCTCGAGGATGACCATCGGCTTGCTGAATGCAGGTTCGCGTTTGATAATTTCGGCTTGTAAAATACTGCCTTGTGCATGCTGGCAACCCAGGCTCAACACTGTTGCGCCAGCCACGTTAGGATGGGTAATATAGCCCGCCAACAATCCGCATAAGGCTTGCGAATCCTGCTGGGTACCTCCGCAACCAAGATCATGTGTTAAAAATTTGATGCCATCAATATTTTTAAAGAGTCTTTTTGTGCCGGCCTTTTCGGCCGATGCCTGCATATCGGCGTTCAGGATTTCCTGGGTCGATCTGCCGGCCTGGTAAAGTCCCATCAGTTGCTCTACCTCACTTTCGTAGCTTTTGGCTTTTTTATAACCCAATTTATCCACTAAAGCCTCCTTCATCACCTGGATATTGCGGTTCTCACAAAACACCAGCGGGATCACGAGCCAGTAATTGGCCGTACCTACAGAGCCATCGGCACGGTGATAACCATTAAATGTGCGGCCAGCAAATTTGGTGGTATCGGGTTTATGCCAGTCGAGCTTGCGCTTGCCGAGGTGGAACTCACTTGATGCGTGGTGTATGTTTTCTGTCGATATCAAACCGCCCTGCTGGATTTCCTTAGTAGCAACCCCTACCAGTACTCCGTACATAAATATCTTATCCTCAGGATGCAGGGCACTGAGGGCGAATTTATGTTTTGCTGCTACACGGTCGGTCAAGTTAAAGGTTTGATCTTCAAATTCTATAACTGTACCCTGCTCCAGGTCGCGCAGGGCTACGAGGACGTTATCGTGGGGGTGTATGCGTAAAAAACTATGCTCAGATGTCATAAATCCTAAACTCTAATCTCTAATTAACTAATCTCTAATCACTTCTCTACAACTCAAAAATCCTATTCATCAGTACCCACTTCTCACCCGGCTTTGCGCTTGGCAACGGTTGCTGGAATTTCCACATCAGGGTTTCCCATTCCTGTACCTTTGAATTGGAGGCGTCCATTGCTGCCTTGTGCTCAAAGCTGAAATTGTCCGTGGTTTCCATGATCATAAATAAACGATTATCATACCGGTATATTTCCATGTCAGTAATGCCTGAACCGGTGATGCTTTCCTTTATCTCCGGCCAAACCTCGCGGTGATATGCCTCATATTCTGCTATCAGCTGGGGATCGTCCTTCAAATCGAGTGTTAAGCAATATCTTTTCATATCAGCAATGTTTTAATTAACCGGATAGATAATAAAATCATCATGAATTTCGCGCGTTGGCTTATCTCCCAGCTTAATTAATGCCTGGTTAAGTTCTACAAGCGTTTTGATTTTTAAGGGCAAAACATGCTCCTCGGGCTGATAAGCTGTGCCGATGGGATAATCCTTGCCGGCGGTCTTCGTCATTTCGATATGGTTTCCGAGCATGTAGGATATCTTATGTGTCGAAACAAAATCAACCAATCTTTGCGTACTTGCTTTAAAAGCCGCCCAGTCCTTGACATACAGTCTGCCCGGATAAAAGCTGTCTCCCGACAATAATATTTTTGTCTCCTGGTCATAAACAGCGATACAAGCGGCATGATGGCCGGGTATCGGGATGATATCCAAAATCCTATCGCCCAAATCTATTTGGCCATTTTGCTGCGGCCAGTTTTCCAGCTTAAAATACGCCTGCACGTCCTCTACCTTTAATCCTACAACAGTTGTATTCGGTTTGCCTTTAAATTGTCCGTCCCCTGCTGTATGATCGCCATGACTATGGGTATGCGCCACCACAAGCTCTACCTGGGTATTAGTTTTTTTCTCCCAGTTCTGAACCAGGCTATCGACCGTAGCCCGTATGGGGAATTTTGCTTCACTAAACGTTGCACCATCGTCCATTAACAGTGCCTTTTTCTTTCCTAAAAACAGGAACATAAAAGGCCCTTCGTAATTCACACATTTGTTCTGCCGCAATATCCATGTGTTGTGGTTATACTGAACAACCTGTATCGGCGGATCTGTATTTTTAGTGCAATCGGCAGAGCCACTTATCCATTTGGTTTTATTCAAATTGACGGTCTTGCATGCCGCACAGGATAAAACGGCAAGCAGTACAAATATCTTTCCGGTATTGGCTAAATTCATGATGCTAATATAGGCGATACCTTTATTGCGTGGTTAACTCAACAACAGGTATTTCATAACGCGGTTTGTTTTTTGGCAGCGATAATTCCAGATCGGTCCCATTTGATGCCGTCGTATATTTCAATTCCGAATAATCATTCAAAAACTGGGCATATTTGACCTTGCCTTTATAAGCGGGCAGTGTTAATTTACCATCTGCCGGGTAATTGTAAAGATGGATATACAGCCGTTTTGTTGTTGGGTTATAAGTGAGTTTAGTACCCTCCGGAACTTTAAAACTCTCCGGCGCGAAAGTGCAATTGTAAATCGCCTTATCATTGGCATGCATCCAATGCGACAGGCTATCCAATGCATTTGTGGCCCGGTAATCAAATTCGCCACGGGCAGTTGGGCCCACGTTCAGTATCAGGTTTCCCCCGTTGCTTACCGAGGTGATCAGCAGATCGAGCAATTGGCGATGGGTCTTCCAGGTATTCTCATCGCGGTAATACCCCCATGAGCCGGAAAAAGTCTGGCAGGTTTCCCATGTTTTGCCCTTGTATTTGTCGAGTTCCTTACTGCTTACCTGTTCAGGGGTTACAAAATCAGCCCCATCACTATAATCTTCCAAACCCAGGCGGTTGTTAACAATAATACCCGGTTGCAACTGGCGCACCATCTTTAAAAGGTTAACGGCATCCCAATCCTTATCGCGTTTGCCATGCTTCGCCCCTTTATCCCAGGACCAATCGAGCCATAATACATCTATTTTACCATAGTTGGTCATCAGTTCCCTTACCTGGTCTTTCAGATATTGGCGATATTTATTCATATCGCGACCCTTGTTCAGCTTGTCGTAATTAGCCTGGCTGGTGTCCACCTGCGTCAAAGGGTGGGCATCGTCCATGGTATAGTCGGGGTGGTGCCAGTCGAGCAGTGAATAATAAAATCCCACTTTAAGTCCGGCTGCTCTGAAAGCATTTACATATTCCCTTACCAGGTCACGTTTGGCATGGGTATTTGTCGCTTTGTAATCGGTATATTTTGAATCAAACATACAGAAGCCTTCATGGTGCTTGGTGGTCAGTACAGCGTACTTCATCCCGGCAGCTTTAGCCTCGCGGGCCCATTTTGTGGGGTCGAAATGATCAGGATTGAACTCGTCGAAATACTTTTGATACTCTTCATTGGTCATATGCTCATTATGCTTCACCCACTCGTGCCTGGCTGCGCCGGAGTATAAACCCCAATGGATGAACATACCGAAACGGGCGTCGGTCCACCACTCCATCCGTTTTTTCTTTTGCGCGGCAGTTTCATTGCCGATCCGTTTTTGGGCCGATGCCGATGTTGCAAATAAGGCAACAAGAGAGATTAAAAGTAATTTACGTAGCATAGTTTTGATGATTAATGACTTAATACAGGCTGAACAGTTTTCACCTTGATGTTTTTGAATGCGAAATAGAGGATATAGGCAAAACAAATTAGCGGGATGAGGTACGCCGTCCGGATATTGCTGCGATCGGAAACCAATCCCAATGCAAGCGGCATCACGGCCCCGCCTACGATACCCATAATTAATAAGGATGAACCCTTTTTGGTTTTTTCGCCCAATCCCTTGATACTTAATGAGAAGATGGTAGGAAACATGATCGACATAAAGAACGGCACACACATGATGGCGTAAACCGCAAACTTACCCTCCAGGATAAAAGCCGCTACAAACAATACACAGTTAATAACGCTGTAAAGGATCAGTATTTTAACCGGGCTGATAAACCGCATCAGTACGCTGCCGATAAAACGACCGGCCATAAAGCCAAACATGGCTATCGCAAGCAGATCGGCTGCGCTTTTTTCCTGGATAGCGCCAACGTACTTTGAATACCTGATAAAAAAGCTGGTAATGGCTGCTTGTGCACCCACATAAAAAAATATGCCGCCCACACCCAGCATCAGGTTCTTTTCGGCAAAAATTGAACCCCAGTTGGTTTTGGAATCACCACTCTCACTGTGTTCCTTAATGTCAGGAAGTTTGGTGCGCCAGATTAATGTGGCAACTGCAAGTACGGCAAGGCCAATGATGATATAAGGTATCTTAACGGCATTAGATTCGCCTTGCAGGTAATTGTTTAGCTGCGCGGGCGACATGGCCGCCTTTTGTACCTCGGTAAGCGTTATCCCTGAAAGAATAAACAAGCCTCCAATTTTCGGTGCAATAGCAGCAGCCAGGCCATTAAATGATTGTGCGAAATTAATGCGCCAGGCAGCCCCTTCAGGGTCGCCCAGATTATTGATGTAGGGATTAGCCGCCGTTTCGAGCATACCGCAGCCACTGGCAATAATAAACAGTGCGAACAGGAAAAATCCATAAACCCGCGTTTCTGCGGCAGGATAAAAGAGAAAAGCGCCTATAGCGAAAAGTAATAAGCCCAATACGATCCCTTTCTTATATCCATACTTATGCATGAACAAACCAGCGGGTATGGCGACCAGGAAATAAGCGATATAGTAAGCCGAATCGACTAAGGCGGATTGCAGGTCCGTTAATTGGCAGGCCTTTTTTAAGTGGGGAACTAAAATGGAATTAAGATTGAGCGATATCCCCCACAAAAAGAATAACGATGTAATGAGCGCAACGGCGTAAATGCCTGTTTTCTTGGCCATAAGCAGGTTAAATAAGATGCCAGCCTTTAAACCGCTATGCTGGTTAATTGCTGATAATTGGTTAATACAAAGAAATAAATATACCGTTTATAAACTTTTCTTTTATTATCTAAATATTAAGCTATTTTGGCATAATTATTCACTTTGTAGTCAATTTGATGTATTTTGATGATAATTACAGCCTCACCCCAACCCCTCTCCAAAGGAGATGGGCTTAGTTAATCTTATGAAACCGCAGTTACTTAAAGTACCCCAGGCCCCCCTATCCTCCTTTAGTGTGAGGCAGGATAAGGTGCCTTATATCAACAACAAATGGCATTATCATATCGAGGCGGAATTGATCCACTTTAAAAATGGCAGGGGCACACAGTTTATCGGCGATCATATCCAGAATTTTAAGGATGGGGATGTAGTGCTGGTTGGCTCCAATCTGCCGCATTACTGGCGCTTTGATGATATTTATTTTAAAAACGCGCCCGAAAACTGTACCGATATCAGGGTGGCTCACTTTTGTGAGGATTTTTGGGGCGCGCAGTTTTTGAACCTGCCTGAAAATAAGGGCATCAAAACAATGCTTGAAAAAGCCAAAAGAGGGATTTGTGTGCATGGAACCGCTAAAGAACAGGTTGCGGATTTGCTGGAAAAAATGCTTGTTACTGATGGCAGTCGTAAGATCATGCTGCTGGCTGAAGCTTTGTTGCTGATCGCAGAGAGCCCGATTACACCATTGGTTTCCATTGGTTTCAACAATGATTTTAAGGAGGCCGAAAACGAGCGCATCAATGCCATCTATGATTTCACGCTGGCTAATTTTAAACGGCCTATTCCAACAAAAGAAGTAGCCGGTATAGCCAATATAAGCCCTAACTCTTTTTGCCGTTATTTTAAATCGCGCACGCGGAAAACCTATTCACAGTTTATAACGGAGATCAAGGTGGGGCATGCCTGCAAACATTTAATAGAAGATAAGATCAGCGTAAAACAGATCTGCTTCGAAAGCGGGTTTCAGAATTTTGCTAGTTTTCATAAATATTTTAAACAGGTGACCGGCAAAACCCCGTTGCAATATCAAAAGCAGTTTTTGGCGAAGAAGAGTCATGCTAAATCTATTACCTCAAAAAAAGTGGCATGGGAGAAGGATTATTCAGATGTTAACAGTTTTTAAGGTTAAAGCTATTTCTGTACATTTATTCCAATCAACCTAAAGCACTCATGACCGACAACACATCAAGGGCCTTCGCCATGTTATTTACCAGGGCTTTGCTTGGCCTCATCTTCCTGATGCAGGGATATGGCAAGATATTCACTTATACAGTGCCAAAGGTTTACGATATGTTTTTTAAGGATTTTGAAAAGACTTTTCTACCAAAATGGCTGATATGGGGAACGGCGTATTATACTTCTTATGTTGAAATGATCTGCGGCTTTCTGCTCATCATTGGATTGTTCAGGAAGTGGGCATTATTTCTGCTCGGTATCGATCTGCTCATTGTTTCCTTCGGACATGGCCTTTTGGAACCCATATGGGACCTGCAGCACGTGATACCGAGGGCTATTTTACTTATTACTATTTTATTGGTACCTGTGGAATGGGACAGGTGGTGTGTGGATAACATGCTGAAAAATAAGGCATGAATGGGAACGGATATAATTCAGCGCCGAACATTTCTACCAAAAAAAGGCGTGCAATTTAGAATCGCAACGCCTTCGGATATATAGTTGAGGGGAGCTTAGATCATCTTATCAACATCGAAAATAGCCGGGTATTATGAAAATTTGATGAAATTTCAGTTTCTAACGATACCCGATTATCGATACACTTGGTTAACAAGCTTATAGTTATTTGAATCCCAAATTGAGCGAAATAACATCAGATACCAGGTTGGTGGTTTGTGTATAATGCCCATATCTTATTTCCAGATCGTGAAAGTTATGCCATCCCAAAACTCCATTCGGGGGCGCTACCCTGAAACCTACTCCATAAAAACCACTCTGGAATTTGGCCAACTCATAATTACTGGTATAGTATTGGTCCGTAGGGCTGTGAGCCTCATAAGGAGCAAAATATTTTGAAGCCGACTGTTCATAATACCTGTAGAAAGGCGAGATAGAAAAGAATGGCGTCACTTTATAGGCAACTTCGAGGTTTGCGGTATTTGAATGAATGCCCCAATCGTCAGCATAATACCGGTAATAGGTGCGAAGGATAATGTTATCATCAAGGAAATAATTGAGCCTGAAACCAAGCGGCAGTTTAAACCGCGAGGACGGTAGCTTTTCTATAGTGTCCTTTCCGGTCGTAAAAAACACGCGGTGATAGGGCAGGCCCAGGTAACCATGTTGTTCAACCAAATCTCCCAGGAAGATAACCTGCAGCCTTGAATTGATGATCTGCGAATAGGAAAATGCAGCGGTGTATGTATTTCTGGGGCTGGTTGGCAGGCTTGGCTTGTGTACCCGGCCGTCTACCGAACCTGAAGAGCTTAATACTACATTTCCGCTGGCTGTTGTAATATAGGTTGAACCGGAAGGTGGCGGCGTTATGGCGGCAATAAACTCCGACGGGTAAATGAGCGTTACATGGTCAAAATAACCTTGTAGGGTTACGCCGAACTCGCCATTTTTATCATGGGTCTTTACTGAAAAATGTAAATCGGCACCAAGCGATTTATAATTGTACTCGCCCGAGTAATAAGCGCCCAGGCCAAAAGTGTTGCCAGTTTTGGCGTTCTCAGTGGTCCAGTCGAGCGAGGGATAGATGCGGGTGCCGTCTTTCTTTCCTAATCCTGTTGTAGTAACAAATGCCGATGATGCAGAAGTATGATGATCAATACCGAAGGCGGTTGTAAGGCTGTTCTTATTATTGTTAGGCCCAGACCAGGCAAATTTTATATCCAGCCCATTGGAAAAATCGGTTACGTTTTGTGTACCGATACCACCGGTTATTGCCGAATGGTCGCCCGTTTGTGAATAATAGCTGGAAACCAGGTTGATCTCTTCGATCCGCAAACGCCTTGCCTTGTACGCGCTGCTGTCTATAGCCGGGCTTGAGATGCTGACAGCTGGCTTATTGCTTATGCTGTCCTGCCGCGTTTGTGCATATCCGCTTAGTCGGCAAATAATAGAAAACCCGATAACTGATAAATATATTTTTCTCATTTATAATAATATCCTTACAGGGTTTAATTAATTACAACCACAGCCACCACCCGTTTTGCCTGCATTAGCGCCGGATGAGCCTTCCTGGTATGATTGAAAGTTAAGCTCGTTTTTTTCCACTTTCCGGTTATTCAATGCCATCTCGGCATCGTTGATCCTGTTTTTTTGATATTCCTTTAAGTGCACGCACGAGGTTGCTGTTATCATCAACAGCAAACATGCTAATATTTTTACCGATCGTATTATCATTGAGCTATTATTTAAAATGTATGTTATTTGACGTGTATAATTTATTATTGTCATCAATGATGACAGCCTCAATATTTTTCATTTGATTGATCATATCCAGGGCCGTATGTATCCCCATAATAGTTACAGGGGTAGCCATCGCATCCGCAATCTCGGCATTGGTGGTAATGACGGTTACGCTTTTGATACCAGTAACAGGCAGGCCCGTGCGGGGATCGATCGTATGTGAATATTTCTTACCATCAATCATCACAAACTTTTCATAATTGCCTGATGTAGCTACGGACATGTCGCTAATGGCCATATACGAGAATATTTCATGCGACGAATCTGGGTTTGCAATGCCCACTGTCCATTTTTCTCCTTTGGGTTGCAAGCCCCAGGCCGTAAGGTCGCCCGATGCGTTTACAACGCCGCTTTGTACTCCACGCTCCTTTAAAACCATTTTGGCCCGTTCGGCGGCGTAACCTTTTCCAATTCCGCCAAAGCCTATCCTCATTCCTTTTTCTTTTAAAAAAACGGTGGTATTTTCAGCGTTCAGTATTACGTTTTTATAGTTAATCAGCCTCACAGCCTTACGCGCAGTTTCCGCATCGGGCAGTTGTTTCATATTCAGGTCGAAATTCCAGAGGCTTTTATCAATAGAGCCATAGGTAATATCAAAAGCACCTTGTGTGAGATCAGAAATCCTTATTGAACGTGCTATCAGGTCGAAAACTTCACGATCCACTTTTACAGGTTGTATCCCAGCATTCCGGTTGATCTCGTTTGTCTGACTGTCATCACTAAAGGTGGTCAGCAATTTTTCAATCCTGCTTATTTCAGCTACTGCACTATCAATGTGAACTTCAGCACTTGTGATATCCCTGTCAACCACGCTGATCTCAAACCGGTTACCCATCAGGCGCATAGCGCGCTTATGTACAATAAGATCAGTTTTTATTGCCTCAGTGATTTGCATCGGCAATTGGGTTGATCTCTGAAACAAATTTTTCAGGTGATTCATCAGGAAAGCCATCCCATGCTTTCAACACTTTGCCATTTTTATCCACCAATAAGGTGAAAGGGAATTTACCTTCAGGATTGTATTTATCAGCCAGCGCCTCATTGCGTTTTACCTGGGCCGCATCAAGCTGATTTTTCTTTTGACGGGGGAAATCTGCGCGTACTAAAATCAAATGATCTTTAGCATAATCTTCAAATGTGCTTGATTCCAGTATTTCCTTTCTTAGCCTGATACATGGCCCGCACCAGTCGGAACCAGAAAAATTGATCATGATCAATTTATTTTCTTTAGTCGCTTCGTTTGTAGCAGCACTAAAATCACCCAGCCAGGTAACGTTTGAAAAAAACAGGAGAGTTATAAGGGGTATTAACAATTTCATTTTTAATGAATTATAAACACAGTAAACGGTGTTTCGCTAATCGTAGTATATGTCTGTATTAAATTAATGTTACAACAAATGTATGGGCTGATCATGAAAAAATGATGAAAGATGTATAATCTGTGTTACAATGACACAATAATTTTTAACTTCACGTGATCAATATAACTCACCCGTTCGCTCATCCATATTTTACAGTTAAAAAATATCTCATCAAATCAAGATTTTATTACATTGCAATCGATTTCCTAATATATTTTACTAATTTCAAGCCCGGTTTAACAAGACCGTATAAACTTAAATTTCCATGGTAAAAAGTATAATTACCCTCGTTCGGAGTGTGGCTATGATAGCCATGCTGGCAGTAAGTATTATTGCGACCAATGCAAACGCTGCTGTTGTATCTCACAAAATCAAACCAGGCAGCATTGTTTTTAAATTAGACAAGGGCCTGATGCAGGTATTTGTTTGCAAGGATGATATCATCGAGGTAAAGTATACCATTTTTGTCAGCTTCCCTACCAAACCTTCGCTGGTGGTGAACAATAAATGGCATTATCCTGCTTTCCAGGTCACAGAAAATAAGAACGAGGTAATTATCACGACTAAAAGATTAAAGGTGCTGGTGAATAAAGCTACCAATGCCATTACCTATACCGATCTGAAGGGCAGGGAGATAACCTCAGAAGACAAGACCGACAATAAAACTATTACTCCTGCAACCATCGCGGGCATTAATACCTATAATATAAGTACGCAGTTCAATTCGCCAAAGGATGAGGCGCTTTTTGGATTGGGTTGCCACCCTACGGATACGCTCTCTATCAACTATAAAGGCCGCAACCAGGATATGGCTATTAAGTATATGACGGGCGCCATCCCTGTGCTGTTGTCAACCAAAGGCTATGGATTGATGTGGGATAATTATTCGGCATCCAATTTTTATGGCGCCGAGGCCGATAATACCAAATTTAAGTATGTATCCGAAAGCGGCAGAGCGGTTGATTATTACTTCTTCTATGGCCCCGATTTTGACCAGATCATCAATCTTTACCGCATTGCCACAGGCAAAGCGCCAATGTATGGCAAATGGGCATACGGGCTGTTTCAGTCGCAGGACAGGTACATGAGCCAGGATGAGATCATGACGGTAAAGGATAATTACCGCAATAATCATATCCCGGTGGACGTGATCGTACAGGACTGGTATTACTGGGACCCGTTTCCTATAGGTATTCACGAGATGAATCCTGCGCGCTATCCTGATCCTAAAAAGCTGGTAAATGAGTTGCACAAGGCCAATATTCATGGTATGATCTCCATTTGGCCGGTATTTGGCAAAGGCACCAAAAACTTTGATGCATTGCAAAAAATGGGCGGATTAACCAGCATTACCTGGGATAATGTCGTGACGCATACCTTTGATACTTATTATGATGCACACAATCCTAAAGCCCGTGAATTGTATTGGGACCAGGCCCGTGATAGTTTGATAAAACGCTTTGGATGGGACGCCTGGTGGGTTGATCAGTGTGAACCTGATAATGGTGCTTTGCTGGACGAGCGCCGCAAAGCTAATTTCTCGGTGGGTAGGGGAATTGATTATTTTAACACCTATTCGCTGGAACATTCAAAGGGAATTTACCAGGGATGGCGCAGGGATATACCCGGTAAGCGGGCGTTTTTCCTCATCAGGCAGTCGTTCGCTGGTGAGCAGCGGAATGCGGCTACCTTATGGTCGTCGGATATTTTCTGCGGATTTGGTGCGTTTAAAAGCCAGGTGCCACAGGGCATTAACGCTTGTGCATCTGGCATCCCCTACTGGACGTCGGACATCGGTGGTTACCAATACCATTGGACTGCACCTGACTGGTCGAAACCGGAGTTCAGGGAACTGTTTACCCGCTGGTTCCAGTTCGGTACCTTTTGCCCGATATTCCGTATTCACGGCAAGGGTGAACGCGCACTGTTCTCAAAAAACTGGGACGACAATACCAAGGCTACCCTGTTGAAATATGATAAGCTGCGCTATCGCCTGCTGCCGTACATTTACTCATTGGCCGGCAAAACCACGCTGGATAATTATACCATGATGCGCTCACTGGCATTTGATTTCAAAAATGATGCGAATGTTTATAGCATTCCGGATCAGTACATGTTTGGTCCTGCATTTTTGGTAAATCCTGTTACCGGGCAGCGTGAGACCTCAAGAAAGGTTTATCTGCCTAAAGGAAGCACCTGGTATGATTTCTGGACAGGGCAGGAACTCAAAGGAGGCCAAAGTATTGACGCGACAGCGTCTATAGAAACCATGCCGTTGTATGTGCGTGCAGGTTCTATTGTACCTATGGGGCCTGAGGTAGAATATGCTACACAGAAAACCAACAAGCCCATCGAATTGCGCATCTACCCGGGTGCCAACGGCCAGTTTAAGGTTTATGAAGATGAGAATGATAACTACGATTATGAAAAGGGCCAATACGCCACCTTTACTTTAAGCTGGAACGATAAGCTGCATCAACTATCTATATCCGACACTAAAGGCCAGTTTCCCGGAATGCAGAGGCAGCATAGTTTCAATGTGGTATTGGTAAAAGGCGAACATGGGTCAAATACAGGTATTACCGCAAACGCAGATAAGACCGTAAAGTACGAAGGCAAGGCGATGGCGGTTAAACTGTAAAATAGTTTACAAATCAGTTTTATAATAGATAATTAATGCGGTTTATTTAAATTTCATTTGTTAATTTAACAGTCTAATTAAAAAACTGTTATGACAAAATGGGAGTATAAATACGAGCTTAGAAAACGTGATGCTGTCGCCAAACAATGGGACAATGACATTGCCGCGAAATTAAGCACATTTGGCAGCGAGGGCTGGGAACTGGTATGCATTTCTCCGCGATCAGGGGATTTGAACAGTGCCAATTTATGTACCAACCATTATAGTACCGCTGGTTTCACTACGGAAGAATTGTGGGTTTTTAAAAGGCCGATAGAGTAAATTGATCTACGACCGACCATTACCGAGGAACCTTTGAACTTTCGTTTTTACAGTAAATTGTTTACCTGCACGTTCTACGGTAAGGGTATAAACGGAACCGGGAGTGCCACGAAGAAGCGACCAAACTTTACCCATGGTAAGGCCGTCAATGCTTATGTTATTCACTTTCTTTAAAATATCTCCTTTTAATACGCCATCTACAGAAAGTTTCCCGTTATAATCTGCTACTCCGAGTATGCTGTAGTACCCTCTTTCTTCAGGGCGCAGAACTAACCCCACTAGGTCCATGCCCGCACCGACCGGATTGGTGATACGTTCGAAATATACTTTTTGGTGGGCATAATCAATACCTACCCTATAATTGAGCATTGAGGCTGCGCCAAATAAGCCTGCTGTGGCTATGCCGGCGCGTTTTTTAAAGTAATCTAACCTGTCAGCCGGAAATGAAACAGCAATTGGATCAGGAAACTCAATTCCACCATAGGATATTTTATTTAAGCGCAGCAATTGCCATTTGGGCTCATCGTCTAATCCCCATAAATTGGCTATCCCGATTGCACCGGTTACAGTCGGCCATGATGTGTGTGCTTTCTTCCATTTTGTGATCAGGTCAGCAGATATAAAACTTACAGGCGTACCAATGTCAAGTGCTAAATTAAAATGATGGCCATCTACCTCGCCAGGTATCTGGATAAGATAATTTTGGGGATTGAAAAAACCCTCAACAGCTTTGCCACTGAAATGGACGACCCCGGCAGAAGCAATAGTAAATTTTTTGTCCGGATAATCTATTACGACATCGTAGTTTTTAAGTACGGTGGACGACAGGCTTATTTCGGCATTTACACCACCTGCTACAGTTGGCGAGTTCTCCACTTCAATGGATTCCTTTGGACCGATCAGTCCTATTTCCATGCCTCCTATCTGAATTTTTGCGGGGGCACTCACCATTAAACCTTCGGTAGCAGTGGGTTTACTTATGGTTTTCAATCCAAGCTCATTTGACAGGTGCTCCGTTATTGTCATGGTAGGAGTACCATTATCCACCCAGGCCTGCACTTTTTTTACCGTTCCATTTGGTAAATTGACACCAATACTGATAATAATACGGTTATGATCCAATATCATAGGTACCGTTGCCGATTCAGTTTTTGCCGCAGCAAATAATGAAGAAAATGCAAGATTTGAGATTAAGAGTGCCGGTAAGGCTTTAGTTCTCATCGCTTTAATTATTTCGATCAGCTTTGGAAATAGCTTTTGACGTTTTTAAAAATATGAAAGGTATCATTTAATCGCTCTATAACTCTCCCTTCAAAACTTTCCAGACATTCCCGGCTACAATTTTGGCGCCCTCAGAGGTGGGATGGATGCCATCCGCCTGGTTAAGTTTTGGGTTGCCGCCCACGCCATCTAACAGGAAAGGCACCAAAGCCATTTTGTTATCAGCGGCTATTTTGGGGAATACGGATTTGAAACCATTGGCGTAATCGCTGCCCATACTTGGGGGCATCTGCATTCCTAACATCATTAATTTAGCATCGGGATATTTGGCCTTTACTTTTTTTACAATAGCTTGCAGATTTTGGGTTGTTTCTTCCACGGGGATACCGCGTAGGCCATCATTGGCACCCAGTTCAAGTATGAATATATCTACCTTTTTCTTCAGTATCCAATCAATACGGCCAAGGCCCCCGGCGGTGGTTTCGCCGCTTACACCTGCATTAACTACGGTGTAAGGTAATTTGGCTGAGTCGATCTTCCGCTGTATTACTCCGGGGAAGGCATCCGATGGGTCGTCAAGTCCGTAACCTGCTGTTAAACTATCGCCAAAAAATAAAATGGTTTTTGTGGTGGTTGCTTGGGGGGTATCGGTTTTTGTAGTGGATTGATCAGTATTATTGGATTGGGTTTTGTTGCCGCAGGATGTGAAGATCAGTACAAGGATAAAGTAACCTGCAAATTTTATATTCTTCATTTTTAAGAGGTATCAAAAGTAATTGTAGAAAAATGAAATCATTCGTCCGCTCAATTGCCGCGGGGGCTGTTACTTTTGTCTTGATACAAAAGTAACCAAAAAATCAAGACAGAAAAAAGCTTCCCCGCCGCAGGCCATACTCCCGGGCCCGCTTTTCTGTCAGGCCTTTACCCGCTTTTGATTTAGGTTTTACATGTAGCATCTTGCTTCTTAAATCTAACAGAACAACTTCGGGTAAAAATTAAATGTCCCGATAGTTATATTGAGGCCTGATTTCGGCCGAAGCTGTTCTGTTGATGGGAAAGAAACAGGCTTATACATCTCTTCTCAATATTTCCAGTGGTGGTTTGTTTAGTATCCCACGACTATTAAACAGGCCGATGAGGATGGTTAGTATGGCGATGGCGAAAAATAGCAGTAATGCTGGTAACAGATCGGCATTAAATGGTATCTCGAAGTTATATTTTGCCAGTAGCCAACTGCCGACAAAGGCAATCACAATGCCCGTAGCTGCTGATAATGCCCCTAAAAAGAAGTACTCAATAGCCGTAATGGCCAAAATCTGCCTTCTGCTGGCACCCATGGTGCGTAATAGCACGCTTTCCTGTATACGCTGATATTTGCTGATCCTTACAGAGGCGATCAATACGATGACGCCGGTAATTATGCTGAACAGGCCCATGAAGCGAATGATGTCGCCCAATTTATCAAGCAGATCGTCGAGTACGCTTAATACCAGGCCCAGGTCCACAATAGAAACATTGGGAAACTGCCTCACCACGGCCTGCTGAAAGGAGGCAGATGCCGCCTTGGATGGTACGCGTGTAAGCAGTACATGAAATTGCGGTGCATCCTCCAAAACCCCCTTCGGGAACACGATGAGGAAATTGGTTTGCATCTTGTTCCAATTCACCACGCGGGTGCTGGCTATTTTGGCTGATATGGGTATTCCCTGCACATTAAATAGCAGCTGGTCCCCTACTTTAAGATGATTATGTTTTGCAAAACGGTCCTCAACGGATACGGGTACATCTCCAGTTTTTGGTGCGTTTCCTACCCAGTCGCCATCAGTTACTTTTTCTGTTCCGGTGAGCGAATCACGATAAGTAACACGATATTCATTGGAGAAAGTGTGCTGTGAAAATCGCAGCATGGTATCCTTTTTTACATCTGCCTCAGTTTTGCCATTGATCTTTTGGATGCGAACAGCCACTATCGGTACCTGCTGCAAAACGGGCAGATGGTTTTTGCGGGTCAATGCCGCAAGGCCTTTTTCCTGACTGGTTTGAATATCAAACAGGATCATATTGGCCTGGTTGCCGCTTGCCGAAATGGATACCTGCTTAATCAGCAGGCTCTGGATCAGGAACAGTGTGCAAACAAAGGCTGTGCTTAACCCAATGGATACGATAAGGATGATGGTTTGGTTATTTGGTCGGTACAAATTGGCAAAACCCTGCCGCCACAAATAGCTCCATGAACTTTGGATGAAAAGCCTGACGAGGTACATCAGCAACTTCGCAATCAATGTAAGAATCAGGAATGCAATGAGAATGCCGATGGTGAAGAACACACTTGCGAGCCAGCTATCTAACTGCAGGAATGTAAATATGACGATAAAGCCGAGAATAAGCGTGTATACCAGCCAGCGCAATGGATCGCGCAGCAAATTTAGCTGCTCATAAGAGATGCGCAGGGTATTGAGCGGTGATATGTTGCGGATGGCGATGAGCGGCAACAGGGCAAACAGGATAGAAATGATCACCCCTAAAACTATACCCTGACCGATAGCCATCCACGAAATATCGGTAGAAATGGAGATCGGCAGGAAATCCTTAAATACCAATGGTAAAATATGCTGTATAAAACTGCCTAATACCGAACCGGCGATAGAACCGATAAGACCAATGCCGGTGATCTGTATCAGGTAGATCAGGAAGGCTTCGTATGCCTTTACACCCAGGCAACGCATGATTGCTATTGAGGCGATCTTCTCCCTCACATAAATATGTATGGCGCTGGCTACGCCAACGCAACCGAGCAGCAGGGCGATGAAACCTACCAGCGATAAAAACCTGGTGAGATCGCCGAAGGCGCGGCCAGTGTTTTCCTTGCGGGTATCGATGGTATCATAGTTCATCCCGGCTTTGTCAAGGCGCGGGTCAAGGGATTTTACCAGCTTGTTCATATCGACCTTGTGATCGAACTTATAATAAAAATTATAATTGATGCGGCTGCCCTTTTGGGACAGGCCCGTTTGCTCCAAATATTGCAATGGAATGTAAACTATAGGCGCTATGCCCGAGGAAATACCGGTTTGCCCCGGCGCCTTATTCAAAACACCTGCAATAAGAAAGGTAATATTGCCCACTTTGATAGAATCGTTCACTTTGGCATTGAATTGCAGCATCAGGGTTTGGTCAACCAGTGCATTTTTGCCGTTACGGAAATCCTTACCGGCTTTAACCGGGGTAGTCTCGAGACTGCCGTAATAAGGGAATTCACCCTGCAAGGCGCGCACCTGCACCAATCTTGTTCCTTTGCTTTTCGGGAAATATATCATGGATGCAAAGCTGCGCTCCTGGGAGCGCCTGTCGCCAAGCGAATCGATCAATGGCTTTAAAGACGCTTCAACGGGCTTGTTGGCGGATATGGTGAGATCAGCACCAATGAGGGTTGCAGCCTGGTTGTCCACATCCTTTTTGAGGTTGAAGCCAAAGGAATAAATAGCAACCAACGCAGCAATGCCGAATATGATGGACGATACGAACAGGAACAGCCGCGAGCGGTTTTTTCGACTGTCGCGCCAGGCCATTTCAAAGAGCCAGGGTATATTGAGCTTACGCTTATAATTGATGGGGGTATTATCCATGATATATTAAGCGTTTACGTTGGTTTTATCATCACCGGCCAGCTTGCCACCCTTTAAACGGATAATGCGCTGCGTTTTTGAAGCAAGTTCGAGGTCATGGGTTACTAAAACGAGCGTAGTGCCCGCCTCCCTGTTCAGATCGAAGATCAGCTTGACTACCTTTTCACTTGTTTCAAAGTCGAGGTTGCCTGTAGGCTCATCGGCAAATAATATTTTAGGCTGATTGCTAAACGCCCTTGCCAAGGAAACACGCTGCTGCTCGCCACCTGAAAGCTGTGCGGGGTAATGATGGCCGCGGTCCGTCAGTCCAACTTTATCTAAAAGATCCATTGAACGTACCCTGATGTTCTTTTCGCCACGGAGTTCGAGCGGAACCATCACATTTTCCAAAGCTGTTAGTGTAGGCAGTAACTGAAAATTCTGAAAGATAAAGCCCACGTATTGGTTGCGTACCTGTGCGCGTTTGTCCTCGTTCAATTCGCCAAGGTTGATGCCGTTTAGTTCAACTATGCCATTACTTGAACGGTCGAGCCCGGCGCACAGGCCAAGCAGGGTAGTTTTGCCACTTCCTGATGGCCCTACGATGGCGTTGGTTGATCCGGCAGTGACAGAAAAGTTGATACTATCAAGCACAGTGAGTGTTTTGCCCGCGCTGTTATAAGTTTTACCAAGATTGGTTATATTCAGAATGGTCTCCATTCGTTTTTGGGGTTTTTATTTTGATGATGTATGATGGGAAATGTTACTCGCTACAGTGCACATCGGAAATAAAAATAGGGTATTGACAGTCTTTTGACGATCAATACCCTGATAAATGATTTTGAGATTACACGATTAAAGGATTTTAAAGATTGGAAGGATTAAAATAGATTTATATCTAATCAATCTTTAAATCGTGTCAAATTCCCATCGCTCTTAAATTTTTGTAGCTGGTAGCGATGCTGGCGAATGCGTCGGCAGGCATATCGTGTTCAACAAAATAGTGTTTTGCTCCGGCGGTTTCGACATTGGCAAATATCCGTTTGAAATCAACTACCCCCTCGCCTACCGGTTCAAGGGTTTTAAAATCCTTGCTGATATCTTTTACATGCAATAACGGGAAGCGACCGGGATGTTTTTTGAACAGCTCAACCGGGTCCACTCCTGCCTTGGTTGCCCAGGCCAGGTCGAGTTCCATCTTCACCAGGTCGGCCTGGCAACCTTCAAGCAGCAGATTGTATGGAATTTTGCCCTCTACATCCTTAAATTCCATATCATGGTTGTGGTAGCAAAGCTGAATCTTCGCTTTTTTGCAAAGCTCACCTGTTTGGTTCAATATCTCTACCGAGCTTTTGATCTCGTCCAATGTTCCTGCAGGAATATTGGCGCATACCAGGTAAGGGATACCGCCCTCTGCAGCCTGATCTACCAGTGTTTGCATATCCTCCTTTAAATTCAGCATATGCTTGGGCAGGGTCATGCCTGCGGGCATTTTCATTCCCTTGGGCATTACAAACGGGGCACCCAAAACGTGGTGAGATTTCCACGATAATCCAAGGTCGGCGCAAAGAGCGGCAAATTGCTTTGGCGTCATTCCGTAATATCCTTGTTGCTTACTAAAGGCTGATTCAACCTCCTTATAACCAATATCGGCCACTTTTTTAAGCTGACCCTTTACATCAGTATCAATGGTATTGAACAAGGTAAAAAGTTGCAATCCAATGGGATGCTCAGCCGCCCTGGCAAAAAAGGCAGAGGCCATTTTTGGTATTACCAATGTGCTCAAAGCAGCCGCGCCCGAGCCTATGAGAAATTTTCTTCTGTTTAACATGATCCTTAGGTTTTTGATAATTGAATTCTGAAAGATAGTAAATCATTGCGTCTTTACAACACAATAAGATTTTATTTTAAGCAGGTAGTAAAAATATTACCGAAAAGATTTAACTATTAGTTGTTTTAACATTATTTTGCGGTAGAAAAACATTAATGTTCAAGCTACCTATCTTACTAATATTGTTCGGCGCCATGGGTGCGAATGCGCAGAGTTTTTGTCAACGTCATAAATTGGTTGAGGCAATTACTTTAAACGGCGCTCATCATATTACCATAAGGGGCGATAGTATAAACGGGGGCACTGTGCCCTGCATCACCCTAAAAAATTGTCATGATATTCATATCACACATTGTTATATTGGTAATTCAACCAGGAGTGGCATATTGCTTACAGGCTGCGCTAACATACTGATAGACAGCAGTTTTTTGACCAACGCACCTACAGGAGTTTATGCGGTAGATAGTTATGCCATCAGTGTTACACACTGCGAGGGGAAGAATATGAAGGGCCCATTCCCTCGCGGGGCGTTTGTGCAGTTTGATAATGTAAGCGGCCCAAGGTGCCGGGTAAATTATAATAAGTTCGAAAATATTTTGGGTGAAAGCTATGGCGAGGACGCGATCAGCATGTACAAAAGCAAGGGCATAGCAACCGACCCTATACAAATAATTGGCAACCAGATAAGAGGCGGCGGCCCAAGTAAATCAGGCGGGGGTATTATGCTGGGTGATAATGGTGGATCGTACCAAATAGCTAAGGATAATATACTTGTAAACCCCGGGCAATATGGTATGGCCATTTCGGGAGGCAATCATATATCGATTATAAATAATAAGATCTACTCAAAGGTTCAACCGTTCACTAATGTGGGGCTTTACATCTGGGCGCAGGCTAATGCGGCTTGTTCAATGGATGAGATCAGCGGGAACGAGGTGAACTGGGCAAGGGCTTCAGGCGAGGCTAATCATGCGTGGAACCAGGGAAATTGCGGCCCCGTGATGGGGTGGAGTACTAATGTGCTGGGGGCTAAAATTGACGAATCAATACTACCAGTGCGGCTTTTATCGGTATGTAATAAATAAAGAAATATCATTGGCCTTCTTTTTGCTAAGATTGAGACAACACAACTAAACGGAAAAGTTAGAATTTACCCCCTAAACTTTTATTTTATAATTTCTGCAATTGATTGATGAGTAAACTAACTTTAGTACTATTTCTTTTAACAGCCACCATAGCTAATGCGCAAAGCTATTGCCAGCGTCATAAATCGGTGGAGCCTATTGAACTTACGAACGTTGGGCATATCACTATTAAGGGCGATAGCGTAAACGGGGATGAGGTGCCATGCATTACCCTTACTAATTGCCATGATATCCGTATTACACATTGCTTTATAGGGAACTCAACCAGGGTGGGGATCTATCTGAAGGATTGTGCCAATATTACCATCGACAGTGTTTTTGTTACCAATGTATCCACAGGCGTTTATGCTGTGGATTGCTATGCTATCAGCGTAATGCATTGTGAGGGTAAAAATATGAAGGGTCCATTTCCGAGAGGAGCATTTGTGCAGTTTAACAATGTAAGCGGGCCAAGGTGCAGGGTATGTTATAATAAGTTTGAAAATATACTGGGCCAATGCCATGCCGAGGACGCCATAAATATGTATAAAAGCAATGGTTACCCGAATGATCCAATACAGATTATTGGTAATCAAATCAGGGGTGGCGGACCGAGCAAAACCGGCGGCGGTATTATGCTTGGCGATAATGGCGGTTCGTGGCAGATAGCAAGAGATAATATCCTGGTTAATCCCGGTCAGTATGGGATGGCCATTTCTGGCGGGCATCATCTCTCTATCATTGATAACAAGATCTATTCAAGTGCTTTTATCTTTAGTAATGTTGGATTGTACATTTGGGTGCAGGCCCACTCTACCTGTTCAATGAATGAGATACGGGGTAACTATATTAACTGGAGGAATAGTGAAGGCGAAAAGAACGACACCTACAATAAGGGTGATTGTGAGCCTGTGGCAGGTTGGGAAAACAATTTTATAGAGGCTAATATCGACGAGAACATGCTACCCAAACAGCTATTGTCGCCTTGCAACAGATAGCATAACCAAATCAGTTTTTCATTTTCGGTTCTACAGAATAATAAAGTTTTATACCTGATGGCCAATGCCATTAAGTAGGTGGAAATATTTATTAAAATTTTCCAACCCTCTTTTTTGACTGCAAAAGAGAGGGTGATCCATCCGCTGGCTAGCGGAGCAGATCGGGTGAGTTAAATATGCGGGCGATATTACCGCTAAAGCATGCCGATCAGTTTACTCACCCGGTCGTAGCTTCGCTCGACCACCCTCTCTACCACAGGTGGTAAAGAGGGTAAAAAAAGATCTTTTTGATGTAAATAAACTCTTGCTTCAATAGCAATGGTATAAAGGCGCGAAATATCCCTATGCTTATACTTCCACATCCCTCAAACCCCTAAAGGGCTTCATTACCCTAATCACCTTGTGCTACAGGCTGATAAGGCTCCCTCATTTATTTCACCGTGGATTTCACGGTTTAAAATTGCGTAAAAACACGTTCCATAAACCGTATTGGCACTGCCTGTTTTGTTTTTGACAATCCCCAACTTTGATATCAAGTTAGTTGAATGAAATGATAGTCATCACTGTGTTATTGGTAAGGAGCATTAAATCGTTGATCTATTTCAACCAGGCATGTGCCGAGTTCATTTACCTGTTAAGCAGTGTATAATATAAAGTTGAAAGCAGCAGACAATAATAAATGGAGCAAGAACCACTCCTATGAAAAAGCAACAGGATCAATAGTTAGGGTCTAAAACGTCCTGCTTGTTTGGTAAGCGGCCGTTGCCATAGTGGCAACGGCTAAGCTGCCAAAAACGGGCTGAACTATTGAAACAAAAAACATTGAAATGAAAAATGACATGAAAAAATTAATGACCTTCCTTAAGAAATGTTTTTTAAAAATGGCCAGGTTGATCAGTAAGCTGATTAACAGAACCGCCCGCAGGGAAGGATACCGCGCATCGGAGGATGCGCTTTTTATTTAGCCTCTTCAGTCGTCACTACCCTGTGCCTGCCCGGGCCGTACCCTCTAAGGGTAAATGGGAGTGATTATTAATAGTTAGTTTAGTTTAGTGGATAAAAAAGCAGTCGCGCGAGGCGACTGCTTTTTTTGTGCCTCACCTAAATCCTCTCCAAAGGAGAGGACTTGAAAAAAGGTAATCATATAACTTTTTTACGTTCAGCCTTAAATGGAATTGCTGAAACCTGGTAATCGTCGTCATAAATTATATAACCCGGATTTTTAGTACTTACAACCTCTACGATAACTCCATATTTTTCTAAGATTTCCCTGATCTCATATATCTTTTTGATATGGTCTTTAGCGGAATCTTTAAACCAGGACAATGAAATTGAAGCGGGATTTTTATTTCTTGCATTTGAGAATTTATCAGGAGCTTCCAAATTGGTATTAAACCAATCTCGCAAATCTTTTAATTTGGCCACATCATCATCTTGAGTTATTGACCATTCACGAACGAACCTAAGTGCACTAAATATCCCTGTGTGGGGTTCGCCAAATTCATTAATAAATTGTGTTGTAAATCTTAGGTACACGGGATATAATATTAATATTCAAAAATAAATAAACAGATTTGGTTTAATAAGTATTTTGAACTGTATCGTTCGCTAAAAATATTACGTATATGTGGGTATGGCTTGAACACCCATACTATTAAAAAGATAGCTGAGCGCGAGGTTTGGCTATCTTTCTTTTTTATGGATGATCTGCGCGGGGGAATTTTATATGACTATTAGATTGGTGTTAAGCTGAAAGCTTTAACAATGCTACACCACGAGTTAGGCTGTGCTCAACTCGCGGCAGCAAATTATTGAGATTAAGCAGCTTTGCGAAGTGGCTCGCTGAAAGTATTATTATATGCAGCGATATAATCAGGGATCTTTTTGCCGCATTTGCAACATTTAAAAGAATTATCATGCTCATGCCAATCATGGCTGCAATGAGTCTTAGCATTTAATTTATTGGTAACCAGTGCTATCGCGGCTACTAACAAGGTGAACAAGGAAAGGTAAATCATGGCAAGGTTGTTTCTAAGATAGAGGCAAAATCCAGGCCATGCCAGATTTAGCTTAGAACATGCCGGAATTGTCTCAAAATAAGGAAGATGCTTAGAAAAATTTCCCCAATCGAATAGATTCCATTACCCACTTTGTGGATAATGGGAATACAAGATATTTGAGCTAAACCCATTTACCCAAAAACTGCCCGAATCCTTCTTTATATTGATCACCAACGGCGATATTCATCTTACCTATCTGCAGGGAGTTTTTGGTCATGGTGGTTATCTTATCCAGAGATACAATGAACGAGCGGTGTACGCGCATAAATCTACGCGGGGGCAGTTTTTCTTCGAGCGCTTTGAGACTTGTTAAGGATAGCACCGCCTTTTCAACACCCTTCAAGTGAACTTTCACATAATCCTTTAGTCCTTCGATATACAATATATCATCGAGAGCTATGCGCACCAGTTGGTATTCGACCTTTAGAAATAAATAGTTATCATCCGCATGTTCTGCCTCGGCAGGTGTTGAAGCAGGAGCAGGTGGGTTTGATTTGCTAACCAGTTCGTGATAAGCCAATGCCTTATGAGCAGTACGCAGGAACTCTTCGTAATTAAAAGGTTTTAAAAGATAATCAAGCGCGTCAACCTTATAACCCTCTAAAGCAAATTGATTATAAGCGGTGGTGAAGATAATACGTGGCTTCTCGCTGCTTCCCTTATCGATCACGCGGGCCAATTCGATGCCGTTCAGGTCAGGCATCTGGATATCGAGAAAGATCACATCAATCTTCTGGGTGTGGATCGCCCTTAAAGCTTCCACCGCGCTGGCATATCGCCCTATAAGATTCAGAAATGGGGTTTGTTCGATAAACTTGCAAACCAGGCCGAGCGCCAGGGGTTCGTCGTCAACTGCAATACAATCTAAGGTCATGACAAGTCGAGAGTTAGGTGAATGGTATATTCGTTATCGGCATTCAGCTCGCTGACCTCCAGTTTGTATTTTCCGGGATAAAGCAAATCGAGCCGGCGGCGGGTATTTACCAGTCCGATGCCGCTATTGGTATCTAAGCTAACACTATTATCATTGATGATGGAATTTTTTACATCGAGGTATATTAATTTATCGTCCTGCTTAACCGATATTTCGATATGACTTTGCTGGGTAGCGCTAACACCGTGTTTAAAAGCGTTCTCCACAAAAGGCACAAATATCATGGGTGCGATTGGCATATCTTTCAGGCCTGAGGGCACATCAAAGGTGATCTTTACCACATCCGTTAACCGCAATTGCATCAGGCTGATATAATCCTTTACAAAGGCAACCTCCTGGCTAAGCATGGTTTGCCCCTGCTGGGTATCATACAAAAGGTAACGCATCATCCTTGATAGCTGATGTATTGCCTTCCCGGCGACATCGGCATCAACCTGGGTGAGCGCGTAAATGTTATTGAGCGTATTGAAGAAAAAATGCGGATTGATCTGCGCTTTGAGGAAGGATAGTTCAGAGGTCACCTTATCCTGCTCCAATTCCTGCCTTGCCTGTTGATCCTTTTGCCATTTTTGTATGGTGGTTATGCTGGTGCTGATACCCAGCACAAGGGCGGTCATAGTTATGGTGACCGTATCAATTCCACCCCCTCTGTTTCCCCCGCCGGGCTTTGGCGGGCCATGATGCCTGCCGGGATCAATTTTTTGCCAATTTTTATGAAAAGCAGCGTCAAATAACTGATGCAGGTTCAGAAACCGGTCGATCCAGCCGGTTAAAAACACAACAACCACAACAATGGCGATAATGATGAGGAAGTAATAGCCAATACGGTTCCGCAATAAAAAGCGGGGAACTAATATGATTGAATTAAGGTAGAACGCAATGATGAGCATACCTAAAGTAAAAGTTTGCTTTATCCAGAACTGGTAAGGGATATCAATACCTGACAGATAGGGCTGATAGAAGAAAAGCACCAGGCCAAATACACCCCATATCAGGATCTGAACCATTACGGCTATCAACTTACTTTTAGATTTGGCAATTATCATCATTGGTTAGTTTGCGATCAATTAATAAAATTACATAATTAGTAACGGCAATATTACACATCCATAAAATAGCCGCCAATCTAAACCGCCCGGCGGGCAGTATTTGCCGACCAATAACCCGTTATCATCTTTGAACGGTGGGCCTGGGTTTGGTCGGTAATTATGCCTGCTTCTATAGGGTAAAAAGCTGCCCTTATCTATACATATCTATCCCCGGTCTATTCTGTTTTTTAATATTTAAATAATACAGTTGTTTTGGAGCATCATAACTCACAAAACATGAAGCTCAGATACTTATTCGTATTATTATTTATCACTATATCGGTGCAGGCATTCGCGCAAACAGGGAGGCAGGTAACAGGTATCGTAAAGGACTCCACCGGCTTGACATTGCCTGGCAGTACGGTTAAATTATACATTAGCGCAACAGACAGCCTGGTGACCGCTACTGACATGAACGGCAAATTCAGCTTTGGTGCCGTGCCGGTTAACCAGTTCAGTGTATTGGTACTTGCAGTGGGTTATCAGCCTTTAAAGAGGCGTTTTATTTTGGATAATACCAACACCCCGGCTGCGCTAAAGCCTATCATCCTGAAAGCTGAATCCATTGCCCTTAAAGGAGTAACTATTACGGATGTGAACGCCGTCAAAATAAAAGAAGATACCGTAGAATTTAATGCCAATGCTTATAAGGTAAGAGAAGGCGCACCGGTAGAGGACGCTATTAAAAAGATGCCCGGCATGGATGTAGACAAGGACGGCAACATTACTGCGCAGGGTAAAAGTGTGACCAAAGTGCGTTTGAACGGTAAGGACTATATGGCAGGCGACGTAACCAGCCTTACCCGCAACCTGCCTGCCGACCTGGTGCAAAACGTACAAGTAGTTGATGATTACGGCGACCAGGCCAACATTACAGGCATAAAAACCGGCGATCCGCAAAAAGTGTTAAACATCACCATAAAAAAGGATAAGAATTACGGCTATTTTGCCCAGGGAACTGTAGGCGGTGGGCGTGACG